>Ga0222652_1000119_pt1 | contig 39934 bp, 37 predicted proteins | sample AntAcemetagen371_FD_179803 | JGI IMG/M metagenome (GOLD analysis project Ga0222652, IMG submission 179803) | Saline water microbial communities from Ace Lake, Antarctica - #371 | ecosystem: Environmental > Aquatic > Non-marine Saline and Alkaline > Saline | place: Antarctica: Ace Lake... | reverse complement strand
ATAAAGTGGATTGGTCTTATTTGTCTATGAATCCAAATGCGATTCCTATTTTGGAAAAAAACTTGGATAAAGTGAATTGGTATATGTTGTCTGAAAATAAAAGTCCAAATGCGATTCCTATTTTAGAAAATAACTTGGATAAAGTGGGTTGGTCTTATTTGTCTATGAATCCAAATATATTTGGATACGATTACAAGGCTATGTGGGATAAAATGTTTAGTAATGGCGGGATTAAGGAAGACTTGATGAAAAACCGATTTCATCCAAGAAATATTCGCAAATGGAAAGGGTGGGGGCAATGTGATGTTTGTGATGACTTGGATGATGATGATGATGATGATTGGGATGATGAAGAATGGTTGAAACATTAAAACCCTTGGTATTTTAAAAACGCCGTTTTTAAAATACCAAGGGTGTAAAAAAATAATATTAAGCTATGTATATAATGAGCACACGAAAGTTCTCCTTTTTTTACGGGTCTCCCCAAGTTAATCACTTTACCGACGTGACCGAGATTGTCTACAAAAGACACGTTATCAACAACAAGGTCAAGATCTCTGAAACCGAGGACCTTGACACGTATTTTGGTGACCCAGTGGTGGGTCTTCCCAAGCAACTTGTCGTTAAGCTCGCCGATGGCGGTGAGGATGTCGCCGCTTTCTGGCAACGCGCAAACATTGAGTTTCAGCTATAAAGATGTTAAGTAGTTATAGTTATAGTATATTACCATACACATTTCTAGCATTTAATTAATATGCACGTGGTATCACGTGCATATCAGTTTACTTCACAAACGTAATCTTACTACTCATATTTGTATCCAAAAAAGGCTTGATCATATAGTACATACGTTCAAGCGCCGTATTCATGTTTATTACCTTGATATTTAGTAGCGTATCTATATACTTCTTATTTATGATACTCAGAATCTTGCGGATGGTTCCTACCTCCATCGCATGTTTAAACGCAAAATCGGCGCCGTCTATTGTCCATGTCCATTGCTGACCCTTGTACTTGTTCAACAGGTTATCTACATGGGCAAGGATGCCTTGTTGATCATTATACTTGGTTGCCGCCGCGGGCTTTGTATAATAGTGACACACATTGTTCGTTTCACATATCTTTGAGAAAGAATGGCTAGATGGGTCGTGATAACATATAAGACATATATCCATATGATATTGAATGATAAATATATAGAGAATCAAACACTTTACATACTAACCAACTACAACTACATGTTATCTCCGTTATTCATTATTGGGGTCATTGTATGTATTATTGTAATTGTGCATGCATATATTCGTATTTCGTATGGTTTTTGGTACTACCAGCCGGTGTTTCATCTATACGATGTCATGTCTTACTTGTTCCCCTCGGGGGTGGTCCAATATCAGCTTCCAGAGAAGGACAAGTTTACGAACCTTGACAACATAACGATGTTCACGATTGACGACAAGCTGCATTCACCCGTTTTCCAGCAATTTGTTCATTTTGTCAACAGCCATTACATGCAATCATCGCCCATGAATTATTTTCTTAAAGTAGACGAGGTATTGCCCTACTTTTTTCACCACAAGCATCCGTCATTCTTGTCAATGTACAGAAAAGAATCCCTGCTTGAACATACATCAAGCAATGCATTAATATCTACACGCACTTCTATAGGCGTGATGACAACCCGTCCTATGCAAATATGGATACACAATACTTCACCCAAACAGAAAATGTATGCCTATTATGTTGACTACTTATGCGTACACAAACGTCACCGAAAAGCGGGTGTTGCGCCTGAAGTAATACAGACTCACTACTATTTGCAGCGTCGCAACAATAAATCAATATTTGCGAATCTGTTCAAGAGAGAGGGAGTGTTAACCGGCATAGTGCCGTTGTGTGTATTTCACAGCCACATGTTTCACATCAAAAACGTATGCGATGCATCACGTCTGCCAGCCTACTATAAACACGTAGCGTGCAACAATACAAACATCCGGTTCCTTATAGACTTTTTGCGCAATCAACGCAACATGTTTGATATCAATATCAGTAGTGACCTGAGTAACATAGTTCACTTGATAGAAAAAGAAATGTACTATTTGTACATGATCATAGACACGACTGACAGCGAATCAATGCTTGCATGTTATGTGCTGAAAAAAATAAATACATCTGTAGAACACCATAGGGTAGTCTCGTGTGTTGCAAGTATTTGTCATCCCACATTTTCACAAGACTTATTTGTTACGGGGTTCAAGCAACTAATGGTTGACTTTCTGTCTAGATTTGATTACGTTGACATAGAGGAAATATCTCATAACCATATGATTGTATCCGATTTAACTAAAGAACTGCGTGCGGCGAAGAGTTGTCCCATGGCCTATTTCTTTCACAATTTTATATATAATACATTATTGTCAAAAAAAGTTCTGATCATTGGAACCTGATTACCGAGTGTACTTTCCAATGCGAGTAAATGAATCTACCAAGAATATGACAAATATTCCTAAAAAGGAGTAAAGTATCACTTCCTCCGTTACCGACCCAACTCGTTCGTCTTGTTGCTCTTCCAATAGATGAATCATGTAGTTTAGCTTTTCTAGTAAAATATTGGAATTTACAGGTTGTTGGATGGAAGGGGACGCAGAAGGATACGTATAATAGGGCTTGTTGATAGACTCTTGTGGAACTGGCGCCTGTTGGGGGTAATTTGGAATAAATTTTTTATAGTACTCTTCTCTAGCGGCATCAGTCTCATAATTTTTCTCAAAATTATTGAGGTCAAGTGAATCGTCACGATACCCGCTGGCATGCTCAGAGGTTCTTTCTGCTTTCTTTTCATCCCCCTGTCTTAAGTATTCCATTGCGGGACTCTCCTTTGCGTCAATGGTTTTCTCTACACCGGCAGATTGAGGGGGCGATGGCGGTGAAAAATTCCCCATTTCATCGTCGCTTTCGTCATCTACCGGCGAATTATGCAAGGTTTGCATTAGGGTATTCAATTTATTTGTGTCTACATCTCTGGTTGCTCCCCGTTTCTGTGTTTTATTATGCTGAATTCTACGTTTTGGCAATTCATAATTATCATCGATTAGAGCAGCGCTCATTGCTAAAGAAGACATCTCTTAATAAAAATTAAGATAATAATTTACAGATATCAATGAAATAAAATATGTGACATTTATAAAAGCAATGAAAGTAAATGGAAACTATTTAGTTCTGGTTGTTATAATTGTTTTCATGGTCGTATTTTATAACCACATGGCACAAATGTCGTGTGTTGGAATAAGATGTCTTCAATATACTGACAACGGACGTATCCTTATCGTTTTGAGTGTCATCCTTTTAACCATAATTAACAAATATATCGGTATTCTTAGTGCGGTGCTTTTCATGTTCCATTTTGGAGTTTATTCGGGTGATAATGACATGATTACCGACAACTACAATTGTAAGGTTATTGATAACATTATCAACATGGATAACGCTCTCAAGGAACGTCGCGATGAAAAAATCAAGAAGACAAAGCATGATACACAACCTTTTGCAGGAAGCTTCCATAGCACACCATCGTCTCTAATAAATGCGGTGACAGCCAAAATCCCTCCGCTGAATATGAATAGGATGGCAAATGTGATTTTCTAAACAATGGCGATGTTGTAAATATTTGCGCATGTAAATATTTTTTCTATTGGTAGTATAGCATGGGGAAAAAACGCACAAATTCAAGAATGAGAAAAATGCTGTCGGGTGGGAATACCGAGGTTCCGCAAATTACATCTGCGCCAGTGGCGATTGCCAATACCGCTGCGGCATCGCCGCCACCTCCTCCAGCAGGTCCACCGGGAATGCCCAACGTGCCACCTTTTCCTCCTATCGGCGGAGCCCCTCCCACGGGTTTTTTGGGGATGCTGCAAACGCATCTTCGCTATCTAAACGAGAGTAAGTACTTTGCAGGCCTTTGTATGATTATGTTAAACGTTGGGTCCAAGTACGTGACCATCAAATTTAGTAAGTCGGCCGAGGAATATTTCAAGGCAAACGTAACTAAGCAAATTTTGGTATTTTCTATGGCATGGATGGTGACCCGCGATATTATTACGGCGTTAATTATTACTGCGGTGTTTGTGATATTATCGGACCATATGTTCAATGAGGAAAGCAGCTTCTGCATCGTACCTGAGAAGTACAGGATATTAAGTACGTTGGTTGATACAAACGGAGACGGCATTATCAGCGACGAAGAACTTGAAAAGGCCGAAGAAACGTTGCGAAAAGCTCGGCAACAAAAAAGAATACAAGAGCAACGCAAAGCGTTTCTGCAGTTTGAAACTCATCGCGACCTATAATATGCAATAATTACTCAATATTGTATTGAGTTATTTCTTTTTTTTTGTACATTTTGGGCAATTGCTTTCTATATATATTGTGTTACATTTTGGACAGGTCTTTTTGATGACATAACAGGGGACAAGCTTGGTAATTTCCTTGGTATATGCCATGACTATATAGTTACTATCTATCAAATATATAATATGAATTCATTTTTTTTACGCATATTTCAAAGTAGTTCACTTTGAAATGAATAAAGGTATAACCAATATAATAACAAGGTTATATTGTTAAAAGCAAGAACGTCCTGCGTGTTTTCAAATTTCGTCTTTCACCTCTTCAAATAATCATCAAAAGGAAGAGGGAAAAGTTAGACCATCGTAGGTGAAACTCCTACTATTGATTTTACACCTTTTATTTTGGGATTTTGTCCCATTTTAAATCTTCAATGGTATAAAATGCTGGGTTTGAAATTATTTTTATTATGTATTATATATATTAAAAATGAGAAATAAAGAGACATGTAACATAAAACTAAACCCACCATATATGCTAGACCATATGTTATGTAAAATCCCATGTTATGAAACAACTCATAATACTGAGTATAAAAAAAATATAAGTAATAATTTATATTCACATATAAAATCTAAATATAAAATAACCCCAGATAGTACTTTTACTATGTGTAAGAATGTTGAAATAAAAAACATAAAAACTTATCTTAATGTATTATAAGTATGGACAATAAAGATAATACATTAAAAAAGGATTTACACGAAACATCTGATAATGTGGCAAAAAACGAAGAGAGAAAAAAAGAGTGTGAAGCAGAGTTGATAAATCCAAATACTCGTCCTCCCCCAAAACCACCTAAACTAATTCAACCTCAGTTCGGTTCTCCTGTGGAATCTCCTGTGGAATCTCCTGTGCTATCTCCGGTAGAATCTCCTGTGGAATCTCCTGTGGAATCTCCGATTGAACCTGAAGAAACAAAAGAAGAATTACCCCCCAGAAAAACTATGCGTGAGCGCATGGGTAAGTTTTTCTCGTCCACAACCCCTGCCACTACAGCCGTGAAAGCCTCGTCCAGCACTGGACCTGCGACCACCATTTCCCTGTCGCCGTCAGAGAAACTTGCCAATGCAACACAACCCACCCCTATTGTGAATGTGTACAAGCCAAATACCCTTATTATTTTGATTAACACAAAAATACGAAACCACCGACTTTTGACTTACAAGCCACCAATGACGATTCCTAAGGAATACAGCAGCATTGTATATTTTGATCCTCTTGTGAAGTTGTCGCAACGAATCGTAGATACCATACCGGAAGGTCATCCTGACAACGAAAAATTCACCCAATTTTTTAATAAGACAGAGTTTAATAGCTTGCTCATGCGAACGCTGGCCAAGTCACTTCAGCCTATTTATACGTTTTCTGAAGCCCGTAAATTTGATGTAACTGACAACAATATTCAAGTCACGCTTGATACGTTGTTTGCACATGGAAATCCATTTTATATTAACGGAGAGAGATATACAATTAATTCATACGACTGGACACACGGAGACTGGGAAGTAGATGCGCGTCCTCATTACGACCAAAACATTCGTTTCTTGCCATATGGTGTAAGCTTTCCACGCAACTATATACCCAATTTTTCCGCGGAAGCGCGCGCGGAGAGAAAAACGATACCCCCGAATGCACTAAAAGGCGATGGCTTGGAAAGCAGGTCTAAATTAAAAAAAGCGATACATAACGCCACTGGAACAATCGTGCAAGAGCCGTTGGATGCAAGCTCAGATATTCGTAATTACCGACCTAGGGACATTGTGAATTTGTTAGATCTGCGCAAAAAAAGACCAGAAGACCTCAGCATTGAGCCGATTGGGTCTCGTCCTCCCGTTCCGGTACCGCGTCAAACTCCTGTACCGGTGGACGTGCCCAAACCAGAATTGGTTCCTGCGCCTGCACCAACCCCAATACCAACCCCAATACCAACCCCAATACCAACCCCCGTTAATGTCATTGAGCCTGAGCCTGAGCCCGATCCAACCCCAATACCAACCCCTGTTAATGTCATTGAGCCTGAGCCTGAGCCTGAGCCTGAGCCCGCGCCTGAGCCTGAGCCTGAGCCTGAACCCAAGCCCGTGTCCGAACCTAAACCTATTCACGTGATTGAATCTGAACCCGAAGCCAATCTTGAAGAAATAAAATTAGATAGCGACGACAACATTATAGATATTCCTGAATCGGCAGAGGAAATAAAAAATATTGCAACCGAACAAACTCATCTTAATAAGCAAGAAACGGATAAATTACTCAACATCATTACAAGGCAACCATATGATATTATTTTTAGTATCAATCAATTCATTAGTCGCGAGGACGTATCCCCTGTACCCATCTCCGACAAGACCCCTAGCGAGAAGCTATCTCGTTCATTTGGAAAACTTCTTGAACAAGAGACGTTACATGGGTTCTTCAAGCCGCGCCAGCTTGCCCGCATTTTCAGGATGACCCCCACGCCAGAAAATAAAAATAGTCCCATAAAGATTGACGGGTTCCAAGACGACGTGAGAAACCATTTGAAACAATGGAAAATTATCAGCAACCCAGGAAACGGGGACTGCTTGTTTGAATCTATTGCCCAAATACTCAACAACACAAAACGCCAGTTTGTAGAGCCACGAGAACTGAAAAATGGAAGGCTGGAAATCATTACCGGCGAAAACCCATATGTCACGTCAAATGGCATGTACAACGTCGCTAGACTGCGCAAAGCACTTTCTGGGTATCTTCTTGCAGAATATGAATATTCCCTCACACCCAAAGCCAAAACGTCGTCGTCCGTATTGAGCATTTTTATTGATTCGGCACCAAAGAACCTGCCAGAACTCGTAGCAAACGAGAAAAAAGACCCAAATAGCATTTCACCTGACGAGAAAGAAGGCATTACACACTATAAGTTTATGCTTTCCCGCGACAACAAGAACATGATGACGCCCACACAAATTGCAGATATCATCGCCATACCACAAAATAAGATGAATGTGCCATCTAGTAGTAAGAGTAAGAAGAGAATGTCGGACGACAAGTATTACTGGGGAGACGAAGTGGCATTACGGGTGTTTGAGATACTATTCAATATAAAATTCGCCTTGTTGTCCATTAGAAAACCGACCCAAATCATGCGCAACCAGCGGGTGAAAATAAGAGACGCAAACAACGAGTTTGTAGAAGGAGTTGTCATGGAAATAACAAACACTGCGCCGAAAACATACCACATTATCAGCGACACATACCAAATATTTGAGCGCAGGGAAGGCCAAATACAGCGCATAGATACGTTGTCGGTGTATCCAAGTGGAACAACCCTTGAACCAAATAAAAATACCATGATAGCATTTATGCACTATGCCCAAAACGGAATTAATGGGCATTTTGAGGCCATTATGAGGAAGTCCAGTAGAGGGGGGAGCATTGTCGCAGATAATGCCCTATTTGCCACGTCGGCGCTGCCGTCGTACATCTACTACCTCGTATTTACTCAAATTTGCGGGTTTGACATGCATGGCGAATTTGCCTATTTGAACGCAGATTCCCCCTACTTGGCAATGAGCAACATAAAGAGCAATGTTACCCGAATGTACAACATCTATGTAGATTCATTGAGTGAAAGGGGTATTCAGGAGATAGCGCCGTCAAAGGTCCAACCTAACGTGGAACCCATGTATTTGCAGTTGGGCGGGGAAGTTAAGCGTTATATTACCAATTATATGCAACACAGCAACACGCAGGCAAAAAACGCGTATTACGTGGTCATTGATTTGGACCTCTTCCCAGGAGACTCAATCAGCAGATCGGACAAATTTAGACTCAACTGCGCGGGGTCTTATGACAAAATGTCTCAAGCATGGGCGGACATTTGGGGACTTCGGTACGAGCCAGGTGAACTAAATACCGCGCGGCTTAAGCGCGACGTGCCTACCGCAGAAGGCATCCCAGTTGCGTCCATTGAACGCCGACCACAAACGTTAAAAAGGGTGCCATCCGCACCGCCCGAAACCAGAAGGGTGTATCAAGGCGGAAAGCACAAAACAAGGCGCCATGTGCGCGCGCCCCACAAAACGCGTAAGTTTGCCTATCTGCGATAATCAATATACTATCAAAATAATATGTTTTTATAGTATATATGAGTGAAATATCAAGAGATGTGCTCGGCATGGCCGTTTCTCTCCTTAATCAGGATAATATTCAATCGCTGGCAGGTATGTTGAAAACAAAGGCGCAAGGCGCGCGCGATGCATTAAGCACGTCCGAAAATAGAGAAGAAGTGGCGAAGAAGGGGGTTGATGCTTTAAAAAAGGCACTAGACTATTTCCGGTACCAGTCTGTAAAGGATATACGAAACATAAAACGCGGACTTACCACTTTTAAAGATTATGCTTACCAAAAGACGCTCAATAGCGCTGCTGCCGAACAGCTCTTGGCCAGTGTTACGGGCGAACCATCCGCGGAAATGCGACAGAGAAGATTGGAAAAGATATTGTACTTGTACATTATGGAAAAGGGTCTTGAAATGACCCCGCCGATTAATATTTCTACCGATTTAGATTCGCCTGAAACAAGACATGAGTTTTTCAGAAAGTTGTTAGGAAATGAAACTACACGGAATGAAGTTCGCGAGATGGTGCGTAATCTCATGGTATTGTTTTTCTATGACCGCATTGGCGTTTCCGCAGTTCAGTATACAAGCAACATGGGAGATAAACAACTTACCGATATCTATGTCCAACTGATAAACAAGGACAGACAAGCGACCATCGATGCGGACATTATTTCCTCTATAAATAGTAACAAATTTGTAGAAACGTTCTTGGATGATATCATAGAAGATACTGAGGAGGGTATTGCAAACGATGCCAAATATTTTGGAGCCAGTGAGAACATGGTGAAACTCGTGCAAACCAAACTGATGAATTTCATTGACCAACACAACTATTACGTAACAACCCGTATAAAGAGCACGCGCACGTTGGAAAACGAGATTGCATCGCTTGATAAAATTAGTAACGTGGTGTCGGGTCTCGGAGAGGGTATGCCAAAACAAGAAGGCAATATTCTTGCCATCAAGAAGGCTATCAACAACATGATAATTGCATTGAACAGCATGCTTCTTCCCAAAGACGGCTACTACAATGTGTATCAGTTCGCAAATATCGACGAATTGATTACGGATAGAGGTAAAGTGACCGCTGGCGAACCAATCCTTGTTCCAAGTACAGGCGATGTTCCATCGGCAGCAAGCACACGTTTTACCAGAAAGAGGTCTGCATCGGAAGCAGGATTGGATGAAACCGAGCAATTCAAGCGAGCAAATATACAGACACTTGGCGGAAGACGTACTCGCAGGCGTAGGCGAGGTGGAAAACGCAAGGCCACCAAGAAACATGTCGCGCGCCATAGCACCCGCCGAAAAAAAGGCACTATCCGAAAGTCTAGAAAGGGCGGAATGCACCATGGAAAGCCCCATGGCCGACGCACGCGCTCCAAAAAATAAGAATCATGCGTTCCAATAATATGCTAGACATAGCAAGCATATTATTTATTATTTACACCCTTGAAGATTTAAAACGCCGTTTTCACAGAGTAAAAAAATAATCAAAAGTGTAAAATCAATAGTAGGAATTTCACCTACGATGGTCTAACTTTTTCCACTTCTTTTTTACACCCTTGAACATTTCAAATGGCACAAAACCATCAAACATAAAAGGTTGGACCCAATCAATTCCGCGTAAAGTTAGGGTGGGTTACAGATTGCTCTGCAAGGTTGATTAATCCAGCATCGTTACCCATTTATTAGAATGGTATGCTCCTGAATGTCACACAAGAATACACCTGGGACATATTATGTTAGGTAGTATTCTTTAAGTCGTTTTTATTAAATTGTGCGAACTTAAATGTGCGAAGGTGTATATTAGATGCGGTGAAAGACAAAATTTGAAAACAGGCAGGACGTTCTTGATTCTCTATCCAGCACTTTGAATAAGAATTCATTGTTTTCTAACTGGGTTAATTTTTCAATGGTATATTATCGTGTTCCTTCGCCTTGTACCAAAAATCGTTGTCTTCAACCTTCTTTTAGATTACACCACGTTTCTTTGTCTTATTCCTCTTATTTTTGCGAAGAGTTTTTATTTTTTTTAATTGTTTTCTTTTATTTTTTCCTCCTCCAAGGTTAAGGTCAGGGGGATCATCCCTCATTTGATTGTAATATGATATAGGTATAGTATTATTTTCGGAAAACGCGATTGAAGTATGGAAATCACCAATTATAAAATTTAATTTTAAAAAATAACCCCACCACTTATACTCATCCTTATTCTCGACATAATTCTTATAATTCGCATCTTTCTCAACTTTTATATCAAAATTCCCAATAATATGAATATCACTATTGTCCTGCGCGAATACCCATCCATCCGCACTTATATTTGGTGAACCGGTAAAACAACTCAAAATAATAGGAAATTCTAGATATTGATTATTTACATCATCTGGTTTGAGTTTTTCTAACGCTAAAGCCCGTCTAATTCCAGTAGACAATGTAATTCCATCAATCTGCGGACTTAAGTATGATTTACTCACCACCTTGTCCAAATTGTCACGAAATGGAATACTAAACATTGCGATAATAGGGTTCTCTTGGGAAATCCCCATCCTGTTTGTTGGGACAAATCCGTTTTCATATATACTATATAATACGTCATATCCGGTTGAGTGCAACCCATATAGTGGAAATTTTGCACTATTTGTAATCAAATTCGGTATACTGATCATTTCACCTAGTAATAATTTAGTTTTACAATAATCTAACATATTTTCCAAAAAAAGATGTAGACTATTCTTCGTTTTAAAAAAGGAAGACATATGATATATATATATATATATATATCATACATTTTATTTGAAAACACCTTAGATAAACCACGTAACAAATAAATAACTCAATTGTATCTCAATTACACCATTGAATATTTCTTGCGAAGCGGCAAACGGAACAAAAATGTCCGTAAAAACAATAGTTTTTCTATTCATTATCATAACCATATGCGATGACTAATAAAACGGCGTTTTAAATCTTCAAGGGTGTAAGATAGAAAGTGATGGTGCACAAAGAGAGAAAGACCCACAACTACGTCTATTGCCAACGGAACCCATGCAATAGACAATCCCTGCAGAGCATAAATTGCGGCGACCAAGTATAACGCAGAATGAATCATTCTAAATTTCGCCCACCACGTGACGCCCCCTCCTTCAGGCGCATTCATCCGCCCGTTATTGAAGTACAGGTAAGCAAATGATAATGCCATACCTAACAAAACAATCCCATAATAAAATAGAAATTGCTTACTTAGATATAAAGGCAATGCGGCGAGTACTATGCGAACGGGTATACATCCCACTAGAAAGTACAATACTTGCTGTGAATTGTCAAATTTCCTCATATACAATAATCATACATATTATTTTGGCGAATATTCCATTCGTTAAATTATCCAGTAAAAACCCGCTTGAACATATCTAGTGCCTTTTCCCGCTGCTCTTTAAAATCCACAATTGGTTTGTGGTACACGCCCTTATTTTCAGGTTCAGCATATGCCGTTTCCCAGTTGTGAATAGTCTTTGGTGTCAATTTATCCAGTTCCGGAAGCCACTTTTTAATGTATTTGCACTCTGGGTCAAATCGCTTTGCCTGCTCAACCGGCGAAAATATACGAAAATACGGCTGCGAGTCAGCCCCCGTGGACGCCACCCATTGCCAATTGCCGTTGTTGCTTGCGGGGTCGTAGTCAGTGAGCTTGGTTGCAAAATATTTCTCTCCCTCTTTCCAACTAAGCAAGAGAGTCTTAGTGAGAAAGCTGGCCACTATGAGCCGAGCTCGGTTATGCATATAGCCAGTTGTGTTCATCTCCGTCATAGCCGCGTCCACTATTGGAAATCCCGTCTTGGCATTACACCATGCGTCAAACCACCGCTTGTTGTGCCCCCATTTCACCTTGTCATACGCAGGCTTTAGTGCCTTGCCAAGTACGCGCGGATATGCGTTCAAAATGGCAGCGTAAAAATCGCGCCACATCAGTTGACGAGTGAATGCCACGTTTGCCTTGAATTTGTAGTATACTTCGCGAATAGACACGCACCCAAATTTTATGTAGGCGGACATCAACGACGTGCGGTGTGTCAGGTCGTCGCGTTTGCGCGAATATCCGCGCAAGTTTTTCTCGGCCGTCTTCATCGCCAGCAACGCTGGCGCGCGACCGCCATGCACCAAGATGTCATGGTTTATCTTGGTGAATTTCCGCACAGCCTCCTCAAGAGAAATCTTGGACCCGCTGGAAAGGGATTGATTAGAGAAATGCACGGGATACGTATAGATTTGCTGAATTTTAACATGCTTTGCGCTCTCATAATAAGGGGTGAACTTCTGGTACGTTTCTCCGCTTCCATTTAAAATAGTGTCTGGTTCGTGCAAGTAGTAGTCTGGCACGCTTTCACATTCCACGCCCATCTTGGCACACAACTCAAATATCTCGTCGTCGCGTTTCTTGGCATAGGGCGTGTAATCTCGGTTGAAACAGACCAAGTCAATTTTCGCCGCCCGAATGATATCTTTTATGATGCTTGGATTTTTCCCATAAAAGCATGTCAGCGTACCCCCCTTCTTGCTTATTTCGCGTTTCAAATCCTGCAACCCCTCAATCATAAATTGCACGGCGTTGTTAGATTTAAAGTCGTTTGCGCCACCCACCTGTTCTGGCGTAAAAATGAAAATAGGATGTATGTTCTTGCAGCGAAAGCTCAGCCAATGAAGGCCGTTGTTGTCTATTATTCTAAAGTCGCGTCTGAATATAAACAGACCTGTTTCTCTCTGTTCCATGCCTATCTAATATAAGAAAATACTATATTTTACATGTGATCAATGTGGGGTTAAATATGTAAAAAACATAAAGACTACTATATATTCTTCCTATATGGAAAAAATTGTCTTACTTCTTTTGGTGGTAATGTGCGTATCTCTTTCTATTATGTTTATGTGTATATTATGCGGAATATTATATAACTGGAATAGACCACCACCAGATAAATGAGAATGCATTATTATTGTTTGATGTGCAAATTATACCATCCATATGTATTCCCTAATTTATCCAAATAATAAGCAGATGACCATCCCAGCATAGCCCCAAAAGTATCCCCAACACTATTTACAATGGTGTCAGATTTTGGTTTTCCTCCAGGCCAAAATAATATGTACTTATTGATAATATGCACGCCCAATTGTGTATTTTCTACAAATTCAAAAATAACATGTAAAATAAACCAGTTCACGAAAGAAATGTTCCAAAAATATGCTATTATACCGACAGCAAAATGAAGGTATGTATACTGGTCAAAATAATGAACTCCCATTACACTAGTCTATAAATATATATTAAATTAATTTATTAGTAGTCAAATATGCGTATAAAAATGTCAATTAAATATTATACATCACATACGTAACAAGGACTGGGTCCACAACAAATAGTTGCTTATAATACCATCCAATGCGTATTTCATCATTTGTCTGTACACTATGTCGTCTGAACACGTAAGGGAGTAGACTTTTTTCTTCTTTGACCGCAAATAGGCAATACATTCGTCGTCTAGTGCGCCCCAATCAAAACACACGAATGTGCAATGCTTGCACAACACATCTAACTCTTCGTTGGTATGCGTATTGATTGTGGTGTATCCAATATGGACAGGCAGTCCCATCGGGACCAATAACGGCACGAATTTGCGGTTGAAACTGCTTATATACACATTCTGAGAATGAGCAACCTCAATGTACATGTTCAGCGTATCTATTAGCGCGAGGACAACATTCTCGTGGCCCTTCAGGTCAAAAAACAACTTGATGGTGTCTGGACGGATGATTTTCAAAAACTCGTGCAGCGTCACCACGTTCATAGATGTCAATTCTTGAAGCGTATAATTGCACACAAGGTCGGCCTCTATAAAGATGTCGTGGTAAATAACAACCTCCCCTGTTTTACACAACTGAACATCCAGTTCTATCATGTCAAACCCTTCTTCAATCGCCTTCATAAACGATTGCATATTGTTGTCGCCATATAACATAGAACTCCCCCTATGGGCGATTTGGATCATTTGTTATCACTTAATATTTTAAATAATATGTGCATGAAAATAACACACGCACATATTAAATGTCTAAACTAATCGTATTCTTGTTAGACCCGTTACGTCTTCGGCTCTTTTTGGGTAAATTACCATCTGCCTGCAACTCCTTCAAATCTGAAATACTAATCGTGCTGCTCTCCATGGGAAGAGCCGGCTCGCTGACCCCCTTCTTTTCATTTGAAGTTTCATGAATATTGATGGTCTTTGTCTTGAGACCCGATAAAATATCCGATATGTCGCTAGGCCCCTTCATTTCGGGACGTGCCGACTTCTCTTGAGAAACATTCTGATTTCGGTTTACCTCGCGAATATTAATTCCATCATCTACCACGCTTGAACGTCCATAACTTGCGCTGTTGTTTCCAGGGCGCTCGCGGGTGTTGTTGCTGGTATAACTACTAGATTGCGTTGCCATTGGGGGCGGAGGACCACCGCCCCCTCGTACAGCAGGCTCAGGGTTCATCAATCCGCTCATGAATCCAGAAAACCCAGGGTTGGATTGTCCCATAGAATCCACTGCCGCACTCTGGAACTGACGCATCAAGTCAGGATTCTGGCGCATAATGTCATCCATATTAGGCAATGCAGACTTGAACATAGTGTTTGTCATATGTACCATCATCGCACTCCCTCCCAACTGGAACAACAGCTTGATTTCTGGAGACATGGACGCCTTGGACTTGTACTTGTCGTGAAGCTCTGCAAAAATTTCATCATAATCAGTAATGTTCTCGTTTATCTGCTCTCCCCAGCCGTCCAACTTGATATCAAACGGGTCAAATCGGTTGTTCAAAAACTCAATTCCATTAATGGCAGCCATCATCATGTTCCCCTGAAATTTAACAGAGTTTTGTCTTGCCTTCTCGTCCATAATTGTTTCATACTCACCTTGCATTTCCATCAAGGACGACTCCATGTTATATTTCTTGGAAAGCTCTACACCTTTCTTCTCTAGAGCCTCCAATTTTCTGAGAATCTTAAACTTCTCGCGAAGAAGCTCTTCTTTGGACATTTGAGGCTGCTGCGTAGTCTTCACATTCGCCTCAGGATTAATGGGGATGTCGTTGAATTTTCCGTACCCGTCCCATGTTGATTGTTTTTCGTCTAAATTTGCGGTTGCCTCCCCAATGCTTATATTGTCATTGTCTGCATAGTCCGTATAGTCAAATTTCACAGATTGGGTGTTGTCGTTTTTGAACAAATCAGAGCCGGCAGTGGTTCTATGATTGATATCATCGGTTAGATTATTCAAGTCTTGTTCAAGATCTTCTAAATCTCCGATATCAATGTTGTCGTCCAGATTACTAGAACCACTATCCTTCAACTTGTCGTTCATTAGTAATTCTAATCCCCCGCCAAAATTACTTGATTTTAATGACCTGCCCCTTGATATATCTATCATATCTCGTTCCATTAGTAACATAATAGAACTTATAATTTTAAGTAGTACGAATAATATATATTTATAGGCTTCCACTTCTGCTACGAATATTGTCTATATACCATCTACCTTGCAAAAATGCGTCTGCTAAATCATCTTTCTTCTTATTATTTATAAAAAACTGGTACCACTCAACATATTTTTTTTGTATAATGTCTTGGCAACGACTTACACTTAATTTTTTTCGCTCATTATAAGACAAATTCTTTGATTCTTTTTGTGATACTTCGTCATCGCCTTTTAATTTATTAGAAGCAGATACAAATTCAATCTCCACGTCACTATTCTTCATGATAAAGTATTGCGCTATCATCCCTTGCAATGTTTTCATGCGGTTGGCAATAGGGCTGATTTGATTTTCAATTACAATACGTTCTATGACACCACTATCTGCAAATATTTCATCAAATCTGGATTTAAGTTTCTTACCCAAAACGACTAAATCAATGTCGCTGGCGTTCTTAATTTCTACAACTTCAAAACAATTCAAAATAAAGTGTTGATGGATTTCCTTCACCAGTTCTCTCTTACGGGTTGTTTCGGTACACATTATTTCATGTTTCTTGGATAGTTCATTTAATTCATCTACGCTTAACTTGTTTAGTTGGTTTTGTTTGGGTACTGATACTGGAGTAATGTACTTCTCTTTCTTAGAGTGTTTTAAGCAGTAATAAATGCCGTTCTTTGTAAATTTTGCGTCATGTGTACATTTTCCAGCCTTGTCTACTATATCACAACTTTTTTTAAGCCCCTCCGTCAAATCAATAACATCCCACTTGCAAATACAAACTCCTCTCTCCATCAAACAAAATGCTAAATTTTTTATTCCTACATCGATACTTAAAATTTTCATATTATATGCTATATTATAAAGCAATGTTTATTTAGTTTTGCATTTATTGGTTATAAATGCAAAACAGGTCTATTTATTACTAAAATTTACATTAGGAAAACTAGGAGAGATAAGTCTGGCCTGCAGTTCCATTCTCGATAAATAAGGATTCTTCAAGTCACTCGACGAGTATCCATAGCCCGGCTTTTCTGTGTCAAATGTAGACTTGTAAATAAATGGCACGTTACTGGATGGCGTAGTGTCACTCATAACATGTGTTGGAAGACCAAGGGTATAGCATGCCTCCGAATTATTCAACTTCATAATTGTCTTTCCATTATGTGTCATAAATTGCCGATATTTCCAATTAGTGTTGATGTTGTTTTGCTGTTGTATTCTTTCATTTACTACGGCCTCTGGCTGGTAGGAGGCATAAGTGCGTCCATCTTGCATAATAGGCGGAAAGTTAAAATGAATATTATTAGATCCTGAAAAACATGTACCCCAAGACATTGTTATGTATACTAGAGAAAATAGTTTTACTCTACATCAAGTAGCTTTAATAATTCAGACTTCTTCATTCTGGATGAATCGTTAACCAGTCCCTTATTTACTACTATTTCACGTAGCTTATTCAAGCTTGCTTTCTTGTAATCCAAGACAATGTCTAAATTCTTCACTTGATTTGACGTTTCTTCGCTCTCACTATAATCCGTCTCGCCCGAAATATGTGGAGGTAAAATACCAATATCAACAGATGCCATTAGTTCTAAAGCATCAGGATTAACCTCGAACATTTCTTCGAGGTGTATTTTGGAGTTATTTGCTTTTTTATTGACAGCATCATCATCCTCATCCTCATCCTCATCCTCATCCTCATCCTCATCGTCGTCGTCGTCGTCGTCGTCTTCATCTGAATCATTTTCCTCCGAATCATCGGCATCGCCAGCGGAATCATCAAATGCATTAACGTTGTTGTTACTTGCAACATCACTATCGCTATCACTATTGTAGTCATCATCAGACACATTAATCATCTGAATTGTATGAATATTATTAGCATCGTTATCAAGATATCCGGTGTTATCCATAGGCGCTTGTTGGCGATATGTCGGCAGACTCGGCATTTCATGTCCATCGCGCATCATCGCAGGGATTTCATTTTTAAGAACACTTATCTCCTGTGCCAAGGTATTCACAAGATCAAACATAGTATTAATTTTATGGTTTTGTTGATTGAGCTTTTGAACAAAGAACAACCCTAATGCGCTCACCAATATCAAGCAAATTGCTAAAGTAATCAGTATAGACGGAGTAAAAAGTGCATCTGCTAATGCCATAATACAGATAAGGTATATATTTTTATGTCATAGTCAACGAATAAATAGTTATTTCATCTCATTATTTATCTGCAGTATCGGTATCTTGTATTATTTCATCAGGATAATCCATGTCCCTCAATACTTGAATTCCACCCTTAACGTTAGATATTCCATTTTTGAGCAGATATGTATATTCTATTGTGTTGGCATTCTTCTTGGTGTCCATGCACTGATTTCGTACGCTGTCATTGTTATCCAATGCTTCGCATACCTTTATAAAATGGGTAGTTAGCACACAACACACGTTCCTGTTTTTAAGTAGATACTTCATAAATGATGTTGCGCTGACTACAGCCTCATCTGGATTTGTACCAGAATACAACTCATCAAATACACAGAAATGCCTTTCATCTACATGAGCATGAATAGAATCAATGATTTCTTTACAACGTCTTGCCTCTGCTTGAAACAGGCTATCACGTCCACTTGTGTCTGGAATATTCAAGTAGCAGTGTATATGTCTGAACGGATTTATATTACCCTTCTTATAAAATCCACACCCAAATTGCTGGCTTAATATGATGTTAATGAGTGCCGACTTTAGCGTGGTTGTTTTACCAGATGCATTTGGGCCTGTAATAATAATCGTCTTGTCTAAAGATATGTTGTTGGTTACATGTTTTTTTCCAACATGTGCCCCATAGTATGACTTCTTAAAGGCGGTCTTTTTATTTTTTTTGAATGTGGCATAATTAATATTGTTATTGCTAATATGATACATAAGCCCACGCACATTCTCCAAAAATCCATGGAACCCAAATGAATATAGAAACAAATGCTCGTACTCCTCATTTGTGCGCAACTCGTAAAAACACATCATCATGCGTCCAATTTGACCAACATTCTTGAGAGTTAGTTTATCGCCATAAATAACATTCATCCGGTCTTTGCAAGCCAGTAATTTTTGTTTCTTTTCTTTGAGAACATGGACAAACTCTTGGTAAGTCTTCAAGTGACCGCTATGCTGTAAAAACTGGTCTATCTTGGCAGCGGTGTAATCAATATATTTTCGTATCCCTAGTATATCCGCATGCATCTTTTTCATATTATTATAGAAACGCAAACACGCAAGGAAATTCTGGTATATGGAAAACAGATAAAGTCCAGTAGACAACAATAAATATACTTTTTGGTCGAATGAAACACTAGTAAAACTAGTAAAAATCTTACAAATGGCATGATTTGACGCAACTGCTTTCAAAATATCCATATATTCCTGCATGCTAACCTCCAACCCACGCGCCTTAATAATGAAAAACGGCATAATCACTATTACTAAAGGTACCGCCAAAGACAAAACAGGTGCGGCCAAACTATACATGCTAATAAATTGCAGCACATATTCATGTTTGTTGAGGTGCTTCCAGTAGTCCCATTCAATATAGTGAAACTTACTTTCAAACCCAGTATCACCTCTAATCTCTTTCCATGTTTTAACCACCACATCTACTACTTCATCAGTGTCTAAATTTTCAGCAGAATAATTCTTTAAAAGGAGTTGTGTGTCCTTCAGATATTCAGTGTCGTTTGTATAATATTTTGGCATTTCGTTCATAATGATTTTTGCTATGGATGACGATGGTCTGAAGGTGTCTTGATAAATAGAACATCGTGATGGATCGCTATCGATGGTGGAGCATAATTCCAGATCCTGAATAACATTATCACTAAGCTTTTGTTTATCTGTCACATAGGAAATGGGAAGCTTGAAATGCTCACACAATAACATAGGGTAATTTTCAATAATTGTCTCTATATTATGCTCGGATGACTCATTTATGGTATCGGAACCTTCGTTCCCTGATAATGTATTAGCTTTCATTAATATATTATCAACCAACAACATAAAAGATACATTTGTACGAATATTGATATACACTTTTAGACATGTAAAATGGGACAACTTTATCATACGTAAACTTGTAAATTTATTTGCATGCCATCTTGCGCACCATTTTGCGTGTATGTTTCTTGCATTTTCTTCTCAATGTACAATGTCTTCTTTTTGAACGTGATTTTTCCACCAGTTATTTGTGAATGATTAGCTACGTATTGTCGTAATAATTCTAAACTTGCTGGTGAAATCTAACTTTGGTCCTCTTTATTATGGGTTGTCCCATTTTACATGTCCAAATGTGTATACTTATCAACACATACCAGTAAAATCTATAGGCATTTCGGTTATCTCCGTTGAATAAAAACTCTCTATTGATTTTAGCGTATTAATATCGCGACGGGTTACAAAATTAATACCCACGCCTTTTCTCCCCCATCGCCCACTGCGCCCTATGCGGTGCAAATACGTATGCACACTTTTACAAATATCAAAGTTCACAACAATTCCGACCTGTTGTATATCAATTCCGCGAGCAGTAATATTGGAAGATATTAATATACGATGTTGTCCAATGCGAAATTGTGAAATCGCTGATTCACGCGATTTTTTATCCATATGGCTATGAATAGCTCCCACTGGAAATCCATCATTGATAAGCGCGGTTGATAATTCAGTCACTCGTTCGATACTATTACAATAAATAATACATTGTGTAACACTTAGCTTTGAGTAAATATCTTTTAACACCGCATATTTGTCTCTGTCATTTTCTAGCGCAACGTAATACTGCTTGATACCTTCAAGCGTCAAAATCTCCTTCTTAAGAATAATATGGAGCGGGTTATTCATAATGTGGCTCACCATATCAATAGCATAATTGGGCAAAGTAGCAGAAAAAAATACAATTTGGGTCTTCAAAGGCAGTTGGTTAATAATGCCACGCAATTGCTCCTTGAATCCATCGGACAACATTTCATCGGCTTCATCCACCACCAAAATTTTTATAGTTGATGTGGAAAGCGCCCGTCGTGAAATCATATCAGATACACGTCCCGTGCATCCAACCACAATATGAGGTATTTGCTGTCTCAATTGCTTAGCATCCTTTTCTCCACTTGAACCACCAACTAAAAGCTGGGTTCGCAAGTTGGACATACACGAACCAAGTTTCTCCACCACATCACAAATTTGCATAGATAGCTCTCGCGTCGGTGACAGAATAATTGCCTGCATTTCATCCTTGGATGTATCAATAACAGATAGTGTACCAATAGTAAACGCGGCAGTCTTACCAGTACCAGATTGTGCCTGTGCAATCACATCCCGACCCATTTTGATAGGAAGAATAGCCTTGCATTGAATCGGGCTTGGTATTTCAAACCCGTAAGCATAAATGCCGCGTAAAATATCCGGCGCTAATTCCAACTCATCCCATGACTTTATATTTGCCTCTATATCATCAACCTTATCTACATGCACTTGTTCAGTTGATTCATATGTTATTTCGCTCATAACTATATGGACAATTATTGTTTAAGTTATTACAAATACAATGATTAATTCGCATTTCATTTGCGCAAATATATTATTTAAAAAAATAAACATAAATAGTGTTTGTTGTAGTATATATAATACATGGGTCAATACACGCTACATGATTTTAATAGAATAGGAAATGTTGGGTTCGAGCTTACGCTTCCAGATAGAGTTATTATGCAAATTAACGAGCTTGTAAAGCATGTGGGGTCACCCAATTATATTAGAACGCCTGTTTTCTTAAAGACAAGCAAGAGCGAGGACACCATTGCGACAGGACATTCCAGGAAAAATCGTGAAAAATATGAATCTTCAACGAATCCAACAAACTGGGACAGACTCAAAAAGTTCCAAGCCACAAAGCTACAGGAGGTGACTGGCATAGATGTACAATTTAATAGGGTTCGTTCGTTCTTAAATAAGCTCACCGACAAGTCGTCAAATGATGTTACAGAAAGCATATTGACAATCGTAAAGGAAGTAGTAGAAAGCGACGAAGATGTAAATTCACACATGACAAGAATTGGCAATATCATCTTTGACATTGCTGCCACAAATAGAATTTTTTCAAAGGTGTATGCAGAAGTGTATGGAGCCCTCTGTTCAAATTACGAGTTTTTTGTAGGGTTGTTGGAACACCAATATAATGAGTATTTGAAATCTTACTTATGCATTGAAAATGTTTCACCCGATGAAGATTACAACGCATTTTGCAATTGCACCAAACAGAATGACAGAAGACGTGCACTAAGCTCATTTTATTTAAATTTATATTGCAGTGGCGTAATGCCTTTTGAAAAGCTGCAAGACATTATGGTCTTCTTATTAAACACCATCATTGATTCAATACAAGATACAGCCAATATACCGAGTATTGACGAATGTACCGAGAATGTGGCAATATTATACTCAAACGAATTGGAGTATTCAACATCATTAAACTTAAAAAATGGCAAAAACATTACAGAGACCATTGAACATTATGCAACAACCAAGGCAAAGACATATCCTGGCATGACAAATAAATGTACATTCAAATACATGGATATGTGCGGGATGTAAACATAGCTAGCTAGCTAGCTAGCTAGCTAGTATAGGGTGTATATTGCGTAGCAACATTGTATAATAATTCATATACTAGTATACAATGGTTGACAGAATTGATAAGGTCTACTACATTAACTTGGAAAAACGCACTGACCGACGCGACTTGATTGAAATGGATTTAGGTAAGGTAAACATGCAAGCCGAACGTTTTGTAGGTATTCTACAAGAACCAGGAATTGTTGGTTGTGGAAAGTCTCATTTAGCCGTCATGAAGAAAGCGCGAGAAGCCAACTTGAAGAACGTGCTTATTTTAGAAGACGACTTTACCTTCTTGAAAAATAGACAAGAGATAGATGCCATGATAAACAAGTTCTTCGATGACATTGGCGACGACTACGACGTTTGTATGTTCTGTTGCCAGAATTTGGTAGAAAAGCCTGAAAGTGACCACGACTATATCAAGAAAATTCAGCGCGCAAATAACGCTTCCGCCTACCTAATCAACGGAAAATATTTAGACTCTATTATTGCCCTTTACGATCACGCAATTCCCCTACTTGAAACTACCGGCGAACACTGGAATTACGCAAATGACCAAGTATGGTGTCAGCTACAAGAAAAGGACACGTGGTATGTCTTTGCAGACAGATTGGGAAAACAGCGCTCTGGATACAGCGATAATGCTAACAGATTCATGGACTATGACCATTAATTTTTCATTCATTCACATAAAGTATATCAGATATATGTTTCGACTTTATGTGACTATCAATCATACCAGTTTCATTTCTACCCCAGATACCCCAAATCCACCTTTTTCGTAAAAAACGCGAGTTTCTTCGTGCGTCTTTAAAATCACCTTGTAGCATCTTAAATCGTACAATCCGGCATCCACGAGTTTACGCAGTAACATATGCCCAATCCCCTGTTTTTGATAGTCTTTGCTCACAATGAAGTCCTCAATTTGCCCAACAGGGTTGTTATGCAGCTTATTCAATCTAAATATTGTTCCTGCTCCAATAATTGTTTTACTTGTATACGAGTACACTACATAAATTTTGTTGGTGTTTTTCAGGTGTTTCAGATAATCGCAAAATTCGCCTCTACTTACGTGATATTTATAATGTGTGAATTCAAACATCAGCTCCATATATCCCCTGTCAAAATCGTCTTCTTCTAGTAAACGAATACAAATGTTGCGTTGCATACACGCCAATGCATCATTCACAACATTGCGAAATCGCGCAGTTCGCTTGTCAAATAACTCGGGCGAACACATGTATTTTTTCATGAGGCACAGATCTTCGTGATAATGTTCCGGATACAAGAGGATTTCGGTTGGAAAACATAATGGCGACCACAGCTTCTCGCCGGCATACACCCGTTCTTTCCACGTATTGACGTTTTTAGGATAATTGCACAAAAATACCTTATTGATAGACGTTTCATAAAAAATGTTAGTGAATGTTTTTGACGTATCCCGCAACTCTATTCCTGCCTTGCACAACACGTATCCAAAAAGAATTTGATGAAGCCAAATTTTTGTAAAGGGAATATCAAATAAGTGATAGATTGACGAGAAGTCAGTAAACGCGTTGAGTATTTTTTGCACACACGTCTTAGATAGCATACCTAATTGCATCATGTCGGGTACATAACACTGGACGTTATGTAAATCATGTTCATAGAGTCGGTTGCGAAGAATATCCACTACATGCGGTTCCTCGTGAATGGATTCGGCGTATGGAACAATATCCCATTTGCGATTGGTATAAATAAATGGACACAGATGTGTACCTTCTATGTATTCGCGCATAATATCTATCAAAGTATTGTCAAAATGGTCTGCGCAAATGATGTAATCGTCTTCTATCCAAAAGTGAATATCACATTCCAAATTGCACGCAATGCCCGCAAAGTATTGGCCGTAGCTAATGCCCACATTATCGCATTCATAGACTTGAATCTTCTCTCGTATATTTCCTATATCTAAGCACGAAAAATCATAGTAGTCAGTAATTATTTGGTCACTCGCATTGATAGTCGGTTTCATAATAGTAATACAGGTCAGGTTGGTTTTGAGAGCATTAAGACATTGCAAGTTTAGTTTCAAATAGTGTTTTTTATGCTTATTTTCAATATGTTTTAGCGGTATTCCACCATAACTGGCAATAATTAAATTAATTTTCATGGATTGACTCTTCAGTTGCATCTATACTGATTAATTCGTTTATTAATTAACAAATTAATCGTAATATATTTCATGAAAAATATATTATTTATAGCAGACAATAATCATTATAGGATATGGCCTGGAAAAACGTATTATGACTTGATTACGCACGTAGGCAGACAATGCACCAAATATAACATTACCATATTTTGGACAGATGACGATAAAGAAGTGATTATGAGGTATATTCAGGATGAAAAGCCAAAATTGATAGTATTTTTCATCACAGGGTGCATCCAAGTAGAATGCAAACATTTCATGGACGTGTTCTCCATGAATATTCCAACGGCATGCGCTATGCTAGATATGTTTTTTCCTTATTACGGCAAAACAGATTATGTTTGTCCAGGGTCACTGATTCACATTGGACATAATAAAGAAATAGTTGAGTGTTACCAGTCGTTCTTCCCAGATAAATATATTACGTCATTTTCATCAAGGTTTATTAACACTGCTAGGTTTAAGGATTACAAACTAGAAAAGAAGTATGACATTCTTATCTACGGAAGCAGAACATTTGACTATCCGTTCAAAAAAGAACCTCTCCCAGCTATTCAATCATTCATCAAACAATACGAAGAGAGACACAATGTTGTGGTGGAAGATGACACATTAATTAATTTTTATTATTTGCGAAAGCGTATTGAGACCATATTGGAAACATGTGGTGACAAATACAGAATCAAGGTGTTGCCAGCAAGTAGTATTTACAATTCTGAAATCACCAATGAATATTTATCAATGCTAATTAATGAGTCGCATTTAACAATTGCCTGCACTACAATAGCTGATGTTATGATGCACAAGTATCTTGAGATTGCCGCTTCCAAATCTGTCATATTGGGCAATGTGCCGAGCGATTACGCCGATTTATTTAGAGGAAACATGATAGAAATAACATCCTTTATGAGCGACGACGCAATATTGGAGAAGATTGACCACGCTCTAGCCAATCCAGAAATGTTGAATGCAATGTCATCACGTCTTTACGAGCGGATCCACACAGAACATAATTTAGATTGCGCAGTAGACAACATGACTGACGTAATTAACGAAATTTGTTCATACAATCAAAATAAATAGGTTGTATACTGCATGACGAAAGACTCGATAGTGTTTCTTGCAGACCACACATATTATAAAAACATGAACGCGCGGGTATGTTATGATTTTATCACCCATGTTCGTGATTACAGCAGAGAGTACAATATTACCATTTTTTGGACAGATGATGATGTCTATCGCGTGTACGATGAAATTTTACTGCTACATCCAAAATTGATTGTTGTATTCGAAATCAACAATTTTCAGCCTCGAACAAAGAACTTTGAGTTCATATTCTCCATCAATGTCCCAGTCTACCTATTTTTGGATGATACATACTACATCAACCGAAACACAAGCACATGCGAGTACTCGTGTCGCACAAACGGACTCATTTTCTGGTATAAGAATGACAAGGCGCTGAGGTCATATCAACGTGTTTTTCCAGACAAAACGATTACCCATGTGGATTCTAGATTCGTAAATACAAACGTATTCCGTAACTGGGGGTTGGAAAAGAAGTATGATATTCTCATGTACGGGTCACGGATTTACCACTACGAATACAAGAGAGAACAAAATGACGCCATCCAAGATTATATCAAGCAGTACGAACAGCATAACCAAGTAGAGGTGACAACGGATACGAAAATCAGCTTTTATCCGCTCCGCTGCAAACTTATTTCTGTGTTAGAAAAGTTGAAAAGCAAGTATAACATAAAGGTGGTCGACGAAGCCTGCTACGATTCATCTCTGGCAAACGAGGAACTTTCACAACTTATCAACCAGTCTTACCTGACAATTACGTGCTCCTCTATCGCAGATGTACTTCTACACAAGTATCTAGAAATATCAGCCTCCAATTCAGTGATACTCGGCGATATTCCGAGCGATTACACCGGCCTTTTTGCGGGAAATGTGGTGGAACTGAACTCGTTCATGGATGATGCCCAGATTATAGCCATAATAGACAACGCGCTTGCAGATAAACCGCGTTTACTAGAAATGGGAGCACGCCTATGCGACCGCGTTCACGAGCATCACAATTTAAAAAAAGCCAGCGAAAGTTTCACACGCGTTCTAGACCAATTGTGCGCCAAGTAATAGAAATTCGTTACAATATACAGAGTTTTTGCTGTGTATATTGTACCAACCATGACACGTTCCAGTACAGACACCGACCCCAAATTCAAAACATGTTTCGGTGAGGCGGCAACATATGCGCATTATTACAATGTGATGGGAAGCATTTCCGTAGAGGATTTCAAACGTCATCACGACATTACTGACATTACCGAGCATATAGGCGACCTACAAATCCGACACGGCACTGATATGTACAATGAAATCATCCATATGAATATGATAGATGAATGCACAATTCATCGCCTAGTTGAATTAAATGATAGACACGGAAACGCCATACGTTTAAAAATAGTAGACAGCCTATGCGAATGCTCGCCAAACTCAATTAAATACATTTATTATGGCCTGCTGGCGGTAAGACACATGCTTGATTTGAAATTATCCAATGTGGATTTCGTAGAAGTCGGAGGGGGATATGGCGGACAATGCGTCATATTGAACGAACTATTCAAGATGTTTGGTATCCAGATTAACAAGTACGTCTCTATTGACCTAGACAACGTAGTGAAGTTCCAAGAAAGATACGTGGCTCTTTGCGGACCCTATGATAAATGCGAATTCATATCTTATGAACAATACAAATCCTACTCTTTTTCTAAAGACTCGTATTTGCTGTCATCGTATTGTTTATCTGAATTGGGGGATGAGACCCGCAAAGATTATTACGACAATTTGTTGCAGTATACCCCACATGGGTTGGTTATTTGGAACAACCCTTACTGCGTGGACTTGCCAAAAAATTATACTGAGATTTCACATTCATGTCGCGAGGTAGTTGGTAAATTTTTAAAGTTTTAGTTACGCTGGCAAAGTGAATGAATGAATGAATCAGTAAGTATACATCGTATTGGACCTGACACACTTCCAATCTGGAAGATAGTGCTCAATTTCACGCTCCACACGATGTTCATGTTCCAGCAATTGACCCCACCATACTCGCAGTGAATCTCGCGGATAATGCACCTCTTTTTTTGGATACCCATTCAAATACGCACCCCACCACGCAAACGTGGAATGGGAAATAATATGATGTTTACACAACATCATGGTCCACAAATCCATATAATCGTTATGTTCATTTACGATGGTAAATGATACATGTTGGTCGTCAAACCATCCTCGTATTTCGTCATGGTTATTGGAAAACACAAAAAAATGCACCTTTTCCGAACCATACTTCTCTCTAAAATGCTGCACAGACTCGACAAAAAATGAGCGAGTATAGTTGACATTGTTTGCATAGTTCATGCGCACATGAATGGACACAGACACAATTTCATCGTTAAATATCTCTGGGTACTGAACCTGCACATATTCCTCGAATTCGCGGGGCGGGTTGAATAGCGCGTACAATTCAAGTCGGTAGTCGTTGAAATACATAAACGATTGCAGGTATCCATTGATTTTAATGTGTTTATCTTGGCACGCGACCACCTGATTGTGAAAATCTGCGTCATATATCTCTCCTTTATCATGCTCCTCTGAAATCAGCATATACTCCACTTGCGGGGGAGGCTGTAGTTCAAAACACCGAAACGTCTCCCGAAAAATTGTATTGTCGTGGTCAAATCCAAGTTCGCGCAGCTTGTCGGTATAAACACGCAGCTCTCGCAAATCCATCGTAAACCCATATTTTCTAGAAAATGCGTATTGTGTTGCAATTTGAAACAACGTGTTGCCTAATCCAGTGTCTTTAGTAGACAAGCTACCTTCAACCAAGTGCTTAATATTACAACTTATATACGGCATAATAATATAATTATCTCACAAAGCTTTATATTATTACCAACCCTCTTTTATTGATTTCACCATATACTCAAGGTCGTCCTGAGTAAGCCACCACCCAACAGGAATGCAGACGAGCCGTGTCTCCAATGCATCCATATTTGGCAATTGACAACCATATTCCTTCACGCAACTATTTATGTCATTGCGGTTATGAACCTGACTCGTGGCAATTCCATTCTCTTTCATCTTTGTAATAAAATCTATCTTGCGTTCTACACACATTGTAAATAACCATGCAGAAGTTTCTCTGTCGTCTTTGCACTCCATCAAGGTAACGTCGGGTACGCCTTGAAGATGTTCATGCAAATACATGTGGTTTGCTCTATTTTTAGCGAGTATTCCGTCAACATGTGGCAAATTGTATAGACCAATAGTTGCATTAATGTCATTCATATGGAACTTGTACCCCCACTCCACGATGTCATTCTCCATGCGAAAATCCTTCCGATTATAATTACGCTTGTTTCGGTCTATGCCGAACCACCGAAGAAGCTTGCATCGGTCGTACATTGCATCTGTCGGCAAAACTAACATTCCACCATCACCCGCAGTAAGGTGCTTAATTGCCTGAAAACTGAATACACATATGTTTCCATGATTGCCCAACAATTTACCCTTGTAGGTTGCCCCAAATGCATGCGCGCAGTCTTCCACTATCATAAACCGGTACCCATATTTGCGTTGATGCGTATCTTGCAATTTACACAACGCATCCAAATCAACGGGATACCCTCCCCAGTGGACCACATACAGCACCTTGGTGTGCTGCGTCAATTTACTGGCCACGTCATCAATGGAAATATTTGCAGTGGTATTATCCGTATCAATCCATTGTAATTTGCATTTATTGGCGAGAATTGCGGCGGTTGTTGCGAAACATGTCAAGGTGGGCGTCATCACCACGTCCTTTTCAATGTCGAACCCCGGCCACCCAGTCTCTTCGTTTGGGTCCATTAACAAACGCATGGCTAGTGTAAGACCCGCCGTTGCAGAGTTTGTCGTCAATATGCGCTGGTTTCCAAAATAGGTTTTCAGGTTCTCCTCAAATTCCTCCACACGCGGCCCTTCCGTTAAGAACCCTGACTTGATCACATCGGTTAGTGGCTTGTGGACGTCCTCACTCATAAATACCTTAAAAAGTGGAATATTCTTTTCATGAATCATTACCTAAATAATGACGTGTAATATATTTAAATCCTAATCTAGTCATAATATTATCTTTTATCTTATACATAATATTCACCTTGTAACCTAAAGTACTCAAAAAAGGGCACTACTATATCCCGCATGTTTACGCGCGTAAACCATTCATGTTGTCTCTGCAGCATAGCGTCGCGCGCACCATCATCCATGTTCAGACATTGCGTGGTTATATTAACAAGGTTGTCATAATTGCCCGTTGTCAAGCATTGGTCTATATTGTCCAGCCAGTACTCCACATTTTGGTCTATTTCTCTCGGCGTTTCTGTAATTAACAATGTCTTATTTGCCAACAGAATGGTGTTGCGATAATAATCAAATATCACATTGTAGTCATAATACAAGACATTTATCACCACCTTGCTCCTCTCAATCAGTTCGCATAGCCCTTCGTTGGTGGCGCCGTGATGCGATTCTACTATGTGGACGTTGCAGACTTCCCCTATTTTTGTTAGAACATTTTGGCGCCGGTCATTCAATCCGCCGTAAAACAACACATCTATGTCCTTCTCGTGCCACGTTAGCCGGTTGTTGCGAATGTTATGCATGTAATAATTCTCTAGGTGTTCATTGTAGATGAGAGGTAAAAAGAGGGTTAAAAGGGACGGATAGTGGGCCATGATACTCCTATAATTAATAATGTTGTACTCAACCAGAAGAATATTTTGCCGGACGCGGTCTTTCAATATATCAAAAATGGCCTTAGCGCCCCGATTTTCCCAGTATTCGGTATTGACAATCAAGAAGTGTGCAGGGCTACTCAATATAGTGTCAAGAACGTGTTGACTATGTTCGTAAAGCGTTATATCGTATATATTCAGTAGCACAATGGTCTGTGCATCGTTGTGGATAGACGCAATATCATATATATATTCTATCATTATGTCATTGTCTTGGCAATAATGCTCCTTAAGAATATGGTACACGCAGTCCCTAAATAGTAAAAAGGGCATGTATGTCTTGCAAAAATCGTTGACTATGTGGATCTGGATACGCATACAAAAAGAGTGTAATTAAAATGTAAGATGTTATCTTATTACACATATTTTTTGTATTGCTTATAATAGGCGGTCACATATATATCGGCCACGTGATTGTTCAATGTCTTCTATGTTGTCTCACCCTAGACGAACCGCCATTTCCTCCAAATAATGCCCAAACTATAAATGTGCCAAACCCTATGAGACATCCTAATGCTTCTGACATTATACTTGGTCGGTTGGTAAATAAATCAATCTATGATATCATATAGTATGATATCATATCCAAAAATGGACATTTACCCATTTGGTCATATCTCGTCACACACGTTTTACAGCATATGATTATAGATGCATAGAGAAAACAATCTAATATGACAATAAATTGTTATTACTCCAAGTAAGAATATAAAGTTGTGCGCGTTGTATACCTATTACATGGCACGAAAAAAGAAAGATAATGTTACGTATACCCTAACAGACTCACCCCTCAAGGAAGGGGTAGACATTGACAAGCTCATTGAGAAGCTAGAGAGCGTAGAATATGAGCCTGATAATGCAATGGTCGAATATGATACGTCTACTCATAATGCAAATGAGTCAGTAGGCACAGACTACTACCTTGCTCAAGTGCAAGAGTACGATTTAAACTATACTACCAAACAGCTTATTTGCATTAATGACTATTATCAACTTGGGAATGCAAGTAAACTCAAGAAAATGGAGCTTACCGAGAGAATCGTGTGGTTTGAAAGCAATGATGCAAATACTGAAATTGTGGCGAGAAGACAGACATTGTGGTTTTATTTACAAGAACTGAAAAACGATCCTTTTACCAAAAAGTTTGTGTGGGCGGCGTAGTATTCAAATTCAAATAAACAAATTTAAATATTACCATAGAATATAGATTATATGGTATTATCAAAAATAGATAGCAGCGTTAGTTATCCCGAACTCAAAAGGGCCAATCCAGAAGATGCCGACATGGAGGCTGACATTTATGCAATACATGTCAAGGGTGTAGATATAGTTATTGCAATAGGTAATACGCGCGATGATTTTAAGAAAAAGAACATACTCTATTTTCCCATTTACTTGGTGAAATCCAATAGTAAGGTGGTGCAAATCGGGGTATACGAAGTTCCACAGAACCGGCTTGGGTCTTATTTGGATAAGGACGGAGACCTTGATTTAGAGAAAGTGGGCGACCCGCTCATATACAGCTTTGCTACCAAAATGTTTCTTGAAAGCAAGCGACTTTTACCTCCTAGCGAGGATGAAGAGGACGACAAACAGGGAGTTACCAAAAAGAAACAACATGGGGATGATGAAAGTGGAGACGAAAATGGAGATGAAGAAGATAAAGAGAGACTGGCAAAAAAGACGTCTAAGCGGTCTACGCCAGATGCGCATGTTATACCAGAATCCAGAGCAGATATATTTATAATGACAAAGGGAGTAGATATTCCGCCGGCACTGGAAGAGGAATCCAAGGACGATGCAAAAAATATCCGCGAAAAATACAAGGAAGACAAACATCACGTTTGGATTCAAAAATTCATGAAAAACCCATATTATGGTATGGTAGAGAACGAAGGTGAGGGAGATTGCTTTTTTGCCACTATTCGCGACGGATTTTCCCAGATAGCGCAACAAACATCCGTCGCCAAAATACGCAAGAAACTGGCAGAAGAGGCCACCCAAGACGTGTTTTCCAATTACCGAGAATTATACGACATGTACAACACCACCATTATTCGCGACACAGACAGCATCAAGAAATTAGCCAAGAGCTACGTGGAAATGAAAGATAAATTTGCAAACACCATTGACCGAGACGAGCAAAAGGTACTTGTAGAAGACGCCAAACAAGTACAGCAACAACATGACACGCTTGTGCGCGAGAAGAAGGTAACCTCTGATATGCTGAATGAATTTAAGTATATGAAGAAAGTTGACAGCTTAGAGAAGTTCAAAAAGCTTATCCAAACGTGTGATTTTTGGGGCGAAACATGGAGCATTTCCACGATGGAACGCATTTTGAATATAAAATTCATCTTGATGTCAAGCGAGGCGTATGCATCAAAGGATACTGATAATGTACTTAATTGCGGCCAACTCAACGACAACATCTTGCAGAACCGAGGTTATTTCAACCCCGACTACTATCTCATATTAGAATATACCGGCTCTCACTACAAACTGGTGTCTTACAAGGACAAACAAATCTTTACATTCCCCGAGATACCCTACGACATCAAGAAGTTGATAGTTGACAAGTGTCTAGAACGTAATGCGGGGCCATTTGTGCTTATCAAGGAGTTCACTGACCTTAAACGAAAGGTGAAATCGGCATCCCCTGCCTCATCAAAGGACGACAACGGAGACCTTGCGTTTGACGTGGACGAATTGTCCGATTCAAAACTACAAGGGCTGTATAATGACGACATTGTGTTTTCCGTCTACGCAAAATCCGCCACCAAACCCAAGCCTGGAAAGGGGAGCGGTGAAAAAATACCCAACAATTATGACGCCAAACACTTTGTGAAGCTGGCAATTATACCAGATTGGAGAAGAAAATTGGCCAATACGTGGGAACAGCCGTTTGTACTAGACAACCACAAATGGAATAGCGTAGAACACTATTATCAAGCCGCCAAGTTCAAGAAAGACCACCCCGAATTTTACTTGAGCTTTAGCTTAGATTCGGGCACCGAATTGTCCAAGGACCTTGACATGGCCATTGCAGCGGGCAAGAAATCTGGCAAATACCGAGGCGAGCTGATTCGCCCAAAACAGGTTCAGGTGGACCCAGACTTTTTTGGCGAACGCGCCAAACGTGAGATGCGCGACGCACAAGAAGCAAAGTTTGTGCAGAACGCAGATTTGAAAAATATTCTTATATTGACAGACAACGCGAAAATTGTGGAGCATAAACGCGGGAGAGACTCTGAAGTGTACGATTCATTAATGATTATTCGTGAAAAAATAAAGAAAAACGAAGAGTAATATATATTATAGGAGTATAACATGAAGATTGTGCCAAAAAATACATATTACGTTAACATATCCAAGTTGAACGACATGGGGCTATCTAATCAGCTGTATCTTCTCATTTATGCCATCTGCAGATGCATTCGCGAGAAGAGGAACTATTTGTTGGTGGGTAGATTTTTAACGGACGCCACCATAGCCCCGCCTAGACGCGAGCCCATTAAAAATATCTTTTTTTTGACGGAAATAAACAATTACCTCTCCGGTAGATACAACCTGACAATATTAGATGCAACCGATAACGCGCAGATGGTACGTTTGGTTGTATCGATTGACGCAAACATACCCACTTCAGACCCCGCAGTGAATTCCGAATTAGGGCGCGACATATATAAACATCTTTATTTCAATCCAATGTTGACTACAAAACGCATACAAACAATTCAAACAATTATGGCAACGTCGTCGGTAGCAGCCACCCCACCGCGCAATAACATCATACATGTTCGTCTTGAGAATGACGCACTTGCGCATTGGGGCAATGTAAACAGAATTCCTCCACAAAAGTTTCATGACATACTCGCTGAGAAATATATAAACCTTGTTAAAAAACACATAGGAAAAGACGACAATACCTTTGTGTTGTGCAGCAATCCACATAACGCAGTGACCCAGTATCTTCAAAAAAATGAATACAAGAATTTTATGTTGCCCAAATACCATCCTTTTAGGGAATACAACGCTATTGTAGATATGGTAACCGGAAAAATGTGCAACAACGTTTTTATTAGCAGCGGAGGGTCTACATTTTCACATCTTCTCCAACGATACCACGATAGAAGTAACGTGCAATGCTACTCTATCAATTTAAACAACCTCGATATATAGGTTGGATGATATCCTGAATAGTAGCATGTCTACGTGTATCTCTCTGGGTTGTATGTATACAACTTGCTTCCGAGTTCCTTGTCTTCTACTTTATTATATTCATCATCTAGAAGAGGAAACGCGTCTATTGCATCTATATACATTGGCGTTCCTACGCCATGTTTATCCGCCGCATGTTTTTCATAATACTCTTTTGACATGAGATAACAATTCATGTGAATTTCCAATCGCGAAAAGGCCTTTTCAGTAAACTGAAACCTGCCGGCTTGTTGCCCGTTGCACAAATAATATATGTTATTCTTAGACAAATCTACATCTGCGCCCTCGCGCATTATTTTCACCAAATGTTCTGTTCGGCATACCACTCGCCCATTCTCACCAATATTGAGCATGAATCCTCCAAGCTGCTCGCGCATTGTGAATGATTTTGTTATTTCTGACGGCTGAGCAAGATAGTTATTGGAGCCAAAATGCACGCACGGAATCCATATTTTTTCCACATTGTCGTCCAAATGTTTCAATATGTCATATAACTGCCAGTATCGTCTATTTCTTGAAAACATATACTCGTTTATTCCCGCAAAAATCACCCATTTGCTCTCTGCTTTCAAGACATTAAGATAAATATTGTTTATCAAGTGGCCTTCCGTGTTAGGCTTTTTGGAATGCTCCTTCTTAATAATCGTCACATACTCCTTGTAGTTGCTGGCTAAGTCGTATGTATTGTCGGGTGTGTTGTCGTCAACCAAATATATGTGGTTCACTCCTTCAGCAAGGTAGTGCTCAATCCACTCTTTCAAGACGGGCTCGTTATTTTGTATAATAGATACCACCGACAGATTGTACATGCGTATAGTATATACTAGGCAGAATAAATATAAAAAAATGCCGGCCTAGTATATACATCAATGAAGACGACCAAACAATCTACCGCAATGCTGGATTTTTTTGCGGAAAGTCCATGCATACAACCAGTCTCTAAAAATACCCCGCAACTAGATACTATTCTTACCATGCTATACAACGATATCGTTGATGCATATAGATACATCGGCCAAAATCAAGCAGAACCGCGTATTTCGCTGAAAGATATAGAAACCGCGTCTCAAATCCCATATCCTAGCATGTTTCCTGCGCATAGTTTTCCGCCGGATGTACGCAACCATATCAATATCACTGCCCAACAAAGCATTGAGTACACGACTCAATTAATGGGGCGCGAAATAACCATATACTTTGTCTTGGAAAGCGCAACACATATCAATATACACAAATACATTGATTACGCCAGAAATATGATTGCATGGCTGCACGTTGTCAATCAATATGCCAAATCCAGCTGTGCGCGCAAACTTTGCGTATACATATACATGACTAGCCTCACCAAAAATATCCCCCAAAGCAACATGGTGGTGCTAGGCGAGTCCCATGTAAATACGGCGTTTACAACAACATGTCCAGTAAATTCGGAAATTGTCATATTCCGTAAAGAGGAATGGTTCAAGTCGTTTATACACGAAACATTTCATAATTTTGCATTGGATTTTTCAGACATGGACAATGCCGATTGTCACCATAAGATAAAGAAGCTGTTTCACGTCGATTCCAAGATTAACCTTTTTGAATCATACACCGAATTCTGGGCGGAAATCATGAATATTTGCTTATGCTCCTACTTATCGCTCAAAAACAAGACCCATGTTAGCGACTACCTAAGTAATTGCAAGGAGATGATTGAACTAGAGAAAACGTACAGCGTGTTTCAGATGGTAAAAGCTCTCGGGTATATGGGCATAGATTACAATACCATGTATTCTACCAACAACAAAAGTGAAACTTTGCGCAAAACACTCTATCGTGAGGAAACAAATATTTTAGCCTATTACATTATCAAAACCATACTCATGACAAATGCTGACACATTTCTAGAATGGTGTCATACACACAATACTGCATTAATGCAGTTCAACAAGACGGCTAAAAATCAGAAGGCGTTTTGCGCGTTTATCAAAAATCACTACAAGTCCAAAAATATCCTGAGTATGGTAAAATGCACTGAAAATTTTATTGGACAGCTCGTTCAGTCACGCCCTAGAACGCAAAAAGAAAAATCTAAACTTCTCTTTTTACTAAACACCATGCGCATGACGCTATGTGAACTCGGGTAAAATCTTGACAATGTACACGATTAGTTTTTGTTGCCATTGTCATTACGATAAACAAGTCTGGTTCGCAACCGATAACGTACTTGTTTATACACTATTTTTTTACAGATGTTGCGTCGCCTACAAAAAAATGATTGAGAAAAATTTGTTCTGTGTCGTCTCACTGCATTGCGGGTTTTCCAGCTCTTTTCAACTTTTTTCCAAATTCTCATCATTCTGTCCTGTTCTGATTCCATATCTGATTCGCTCGTGGTGTCTATATTTGGAAAAAATACTGGTATATGATATCCAGTAGTTAAAAACGTAAGGAGGACCCAAAATGTTTTAAAATGCTGTAACAATTCAGATATGGTTGCCATTATATTTTACACTTGATAGATTACATTTAACTTGTTTACACATGTAATGTTTGTGATTGGTGACATTCGTCCATGTTTTTCTGAATAATAGTATTTTTGGCAATCGTGCGAATAATTTTGCCAAAATCCTTCTTTTCTGTTACTGCGTCCGGCGGACCCAACGACTCCACCATCATCTTGAGGTATATGTCATTCTTGCGGTTATCATAGTCCTTACACCCTGGGTTCTCCTTCTGCCAGTCAAGAACACGTCGAGTTATCGTTTGATACGCGTTGTTCGTCGTACGTGTTTTCGTTTGTAGGTCCGAGGACGGCGTCCACGCCTACGTCGCCGAGTCATTTTGCCACGTCTGCGTTTTGTTCCACCCGATGCCGCAGCAACCTTGTTATAACCCTTGCACTTTGTTCTATTCCACACTCTATAAAACCACCCACTACATTTTGGGTCAGGTGCAGATGAGACTGGCTCTTCATCTACATAATAGGGTTGTGTCGGGTTATTAAATTCCTTCAGCGCAGCATCGTCTTTTATAATATCATCTCTCCCAATACCTTGTATATATATAATTGCTTGTTTTATCATATCAGTATTGATACATTGTTGTGGTTTGTATTTGCCTGGGTTTTTTCTAGTTCCTGTACCATAGAAACGAGTATAATAGTTCCAAGACGCAGTATTGCCTTCCTCATTTTGACAAAGTTGATCATTTTTAAATGGGTCGCACAACGAAATGTTTTCATTTGGTGTCATGTATCCTTGATTTGCATCACAATTCTTGTTAGCAGTATAACTTACTTCATGCGAACACGGAAGGATAATAATTTGTTTACGCTGCAACAATGAATCATCTCCAAATTCTTTTAATATATTATAAAGCGTTTGTCTTGTTCTTTTCAAGTCAGACGCGAACAAATAATCTATTTTATTTGAACCCAATATAGCTTTCATTTTTTTACCTATTTCTATGGCTTGGTCCACACCAGCTGGTGTTAAAGATGTATCCTTATAACTACTCCCAAATCCCTGTGTCATTAATTTATTCTTAATTCCCTTTAATAAATTATGTGCGGCTTGGCCATGTCGTATAAGATAAAATATATAATTGACCCCTGGAGAAACATCTCGGTATATGACATTTGGAATGTTTATTGGTTTAAATAATGTCGTTTTGTATTTTCCATCAGCAACTTTAGGGTCGGGTATAGAGTCATTGCTGACATAATAAACGTAATCGGATTTTTCTTCGTCGACTTCTCCATCATATACCAAGTTTACTTGAATCGTATCTTTATTTACTTTAAATTCTAGAATACATCCATTTTTAAATCTATCCAGTTTAGATGCTTTGGGTTTATTATCTGTTTTACAGCTATTACCAAAACACAATGCTCCGCCAGTCATTTCTAACGTATCATCTTCATTATCATTAGATTCATAAGTATAGTCAACCTCATCATCACTTGATAGTTTCTCTCGTATGGGAGTATTATTTTGATTAAAAACAGATTCTCTGTTTGTTTCCATTTCATCGTCAGCATCATATCCAACAAATGTTTTCAAATCCATGCTACCTACTCCAAAGTAAATATCGTGCAACAGACATCTTATACGCGCTTGATGGGTAACTATTAAAGACAGAATGGTATTACTCATATAATCTTATTACATATTACTTCTTAAAATAAAATATAATAAACCAACTACTTGCAATCACAATCAACCATTACTTGAACAAGTGTATCAAAAGTATATTCGGGCGATCAGCCTAAATGTCTACGCGCCTTGGTACTATCTCCCAACAACTCTTCCACTTCAGCAGGACGAAAGTATTTCTCTGACACATATACAAGTTCGCGCCCAGTTTTTACTTCGTATCTCGCCGACGAAGTTCGTATTCGCCAGTTTTTGATGTTTCCGTGTTGTTTCATGTTTGTCAAAATCGCTCTGTTTACAGCATTTGTAGTCACAATGACTACAATAATAATCTTTAGTACTTTTTATTGGCGAGTTTTGGCGAGAAATCTTCGTCATCTTCGTATTTTATACCTTTGAAGATTTAAAATGGGACAAACTAATTTGAAAATATAATAAAAAGATATAAATATTTTTTATTATGTATAGTATAGTATCGTAATGGATAATGAAGAAAAAATAAAGGCACTAGAAGAAAAAAATGCTAAATTAGAAGAGGAATTACAAGCAACCAAAGAACATCTTAAAAAATACACAGCACCTTCATATAAGAAGGCAAACACTTTCTGTGTTTGTCCCGTTTTAAATCTTCAAGGGTGTAAAGAAACTATATATTTTCTCTATCAATAATTGTATTCTTTGCAATTGTGCGTATGATTTTTCCAAAATCTCTCTTTTCTGTGGATGCATCGGCAGGCCCCAGCGACTCCACCATCATCTTCAAGTAAATATCGTTCTTTTGGTTATTGTATTCCTTACAACATGGGTTCTCTTTTT
>Ga0222652_1000116_pt1 | contig 40629 bp, 45 predicted proteins | sample AntAcemetagen371_FD_179803 | JGI IMG/M metagenome (GOLD analysis project Ga0222652, IMG submission 179803) | Saline water microbial communities from Ace Lake, Antarctica - #371 | ecosystem: Environmental > Aquatic > Non-marine Saline and Alkaline > Saline | place: Antarctica: Ace Lake... | reverse complement strand
TCCCGGTTACGCATTACCCTGACAGCTGAGCACAAACAGGAACACATTGACCAATTGCTGGCGGGGCTTGACAAGATAAGGGGAGGACATAGTGGCAGATAAACCCACTATGGTCTTTGTACATGGCTGGGGGCTTCACAGCGGCGTGTGGCAACCACTGCTTGATCAAATGGAATCCCGATATCAATGCATTTGTATCGATATGCCCGGATATGGCAGCCGTGTCGCCGAGACAAGCCCCAACAATCTCAACGAGCTGGCCGATGATCTACTGCAACAGGTCCCTGATGCTGCCCACTGTTGCGCCTGGTCGCTCGGCGGCATGGCGGCCTTGCAGGCGGCGATCAAACAGGAGGATCGGTTTCAAAGCTTGAGCCTGCTTTGCTCAACGCCAAGATTCGTTTATGGCAGCGACTGGCCGCAGGGCATGGATCTGGAGATTTTTACCAAATTTGCTGACAAGCTGGACGCTGACTATGACAGTGGAATCAAAAAGTTCCTGCTGTTGCAGGCAGGCTCGGGAATCGTTGCCAGGGACGCAGCAAAAAAAACGGCTGAACTGTTGAAAAAATACGCCAAACCCAGCCGCGAAACACTTAAGGCGGGTCTCAAAATCCTGAAAACTGGCGATCTCCGCGACCAGATAACCCGGTTACCAATCCCCTGCCGGGTATTGAGTGGGCGACGCGACCGGATTGTTCACCCGGAGATTGGGCATAGCCTGTCCAAAATGCTGGGCGATGTTGAGCACATTGAGCTCAATAGTGGCCACGCACCACATCTGTCACAGCCCCGCGAGTTGGCCAATATTTTATGCAAGACAGTCGACTGTACTTCAGAGATTGTCAGATGATGCCGAGTATCGACAAACGCCAGGTTGAACGCCAGTTTTCGCGAGCAGCCAATACCTATGACGAAGCTGCCTGCGTACAGCACCTGATGTCCGACCGCTTGCTGCAACTAGCCTGTACACATTTTTCCGAGACAACGCCACGCATTCTTGATCTGGGTTGCGGCACCGGATATAGCATGGGGCAGTTGCAGAAAAAATTCCCCCAGAGCAATATCACCGGGGTGGACCTGTCCCACAATATGCTCGCAAGGGCGCGCAATCGCTTGCCTGCTGCTACATTCATCCAGGCCGATATGGAACACCTGCAGTTTCAGTCAACATTCAAATTTGACCTGGTTTTTTCCAATGCCAGTATCCAGTGGTGTGATCTCTCCTCAGTTTTACATACCGCCAAAAAAATGCTGAGCCCCGGTGGACTTTTTGTCTACAGTAGTTTCGGGCCAGAAACACATTTGGAAATCGCGCGGGCCTGGGATATAGCCCACCCGGGAAGAATTCATCACATCGACTTCCTGACAGAATCCGATCATTTAAACGCCCTGGACCAAGCCGGATTCGACATACTGGATCAGTATCGAAAGCTTATTCAGCCACGCTTTGATTCAGCCCGCTCCATGCTCTCCTCCGTGAAGCGAACTGGCGCTACCAATGCATCAAACCGGCGCGATAAAGGCTTGTTAAGCCGGAAGACCTACGCCCGCTTCCTGAAATATTTGGGACAATCCGAACCGCTTGAACTGAGCTACGAAACCCTGAGCTTTGTAGCTCGTATTCCAGATTAACAAAACCAGACAACAACAAAACGTACAGATGAAGGGCTATTTTATTACCGGAACAGACACAGAGATTGGCAAGACTCATGCCAGTGTCAGTCTGATACAACACCTGGTCTCCCAGGGTTATCTCGTTGCCGGGTTAAAACCGATAGCCAGCGGCTGCGAAAACAGACAAGGGGAATTACGCAATGGTGACGCTGTAAACCTTATGCAGGCAGCAAACGTCAAACTCAGCTACTCGCAGGTTAATCGCTACGCTTTCGAGCCAGCTATTTCGCCACATATGGCAGCCGATGACGCAGGGATAACAATCGATTCATCACTGATTCATCACGACCTGGAACATGCGCTCAGCCAGGCCGATATCTGTATTGTCGAAGCTGTCGGTGGCTGGAAAGTCCCTCTGGAAAACGCAACAAAAAAAGATGGGCTCGACGTTGAAAAACTTGCGTTGCAACTTGAGTTGCCGGTCATATTAGTTGTGGGAATTCGGCTTGGCTGTATCAACCACGCGCTACTCGGCATCGACAAAATACAGTCCTCAGGCGCCAATCTCGCAGGCTGGGTGGCCAATTGTTGTGACCCCAATACCGAGCGCCCTCAAGATCAAATCGACAGCATCCGGACCAGAACAACTGCTCCCCTGTTGTGCACTCTAGCCTTTGACCCGACCCATAAATCACAGGGAGTATGGTCTCTGCCTCGGTGATGACCGGGCAGTAACTGGTTGAAACCTTTCGACATCATTCTGGTCTTCAGTCAATTAACTGGCACCATCATCGATTTCCGGATAAGGAAGTTGCTTCCATTTACAGTAGCGCTTTTACTGGAACCCTTCGGGAATGACCGCATGCATTTTGGGTACAGCCATGGAATCACAGGTGCCTCGAATCGACGATATTGCGACCTTTGTGAATACAGTCGGCAATCACCGTCGAATCGTGCTGGTGTCGCTCCAACACAGCACGAAACTTTCTATATCGCTGCAGGGTCATGACGATTCTTCAGGCGGAAGTTTTCTCAGGCTCAACTCTGAAGTATTAAATTTGAGTATTCCGCTAGTGGTTGCAAGCTGTAACTGACCATCGTCATCCACCCCAAGTAACTCGCCCTGGTACTCTTCATAGCCGTCAAACAGCCGGACCTGTTCGTTAATAAAACAAGCGTTCCGGTTCCAGTACTCGGCAAACGCAGAAAACCCATTTTGTTGATAAAGCACCAGCATTTCTTGTGTGTTCCCGATGATTTCAGCCGCCAACTGATTGCGAGAGATGGAATGCCCCAGCCCCTTCAGGTCTATTGCCTCTTGATCAATATACTTGCGATCATCTTTATGCAAATCCAGGTTAAGCCCTACGCCCATGACCACCTTGAGCTCTCCACCGGCTTCGCCAGCTGCCGACACCAGCAAACCACCAAGTTTGCAACCACTTGCGACAATATCATTGGGCCACTTCAGCACAGCCTCTTTAACTCCAAGAGCAGTGAGGGCACTGTGAACAGACACAGAAAATGCCAGACTCAGACCAGAGGGATTTTGCGGCCAGGCCTCATATACATGCGCCAGGGAAAGCATCAAATTTCGATACGGCGTGGATACCCACTGACGCCCACGCCGACCTTGCCCAAGTGGCTGCATCTCGGCAACAGCTGCGCGAAGTCTGCCGACAGTCGATGGTGACTCGGCTAAATAAGTGTTGGTAGATCCAAGTGAAGAAAATACTTCAACATCAGATATCGATTGCATGGCCGGATCACAATATCCAACAATTTTATCGATGCTAAGCAGTTCAATGCCCTCAGCCAAACGATAACCTTTGCCCGTAATTGATTCGACCGGAAACCCATCCGCAACCATACGGTCAATTCGTTTCTTTATTGCAACCCGGGATATTCCCAGCTTTTCACCCAGATCAGTACCGGAATGCAGACCCGGTTTAGCCAATAGTTCAATAAGCGGATCGGGGTTTGACATCAAAACTCCCCTCCATGATTCAAAGAAGACGAATTATGGAGAGGAGCTCTGCCTGTGAAAAGCATTTAAAGTGGAGAAGGCCTCTTAATTAGCACAACTCTCATAAATTGGGAATAATCGTGCGCGCTCCGTGCGCATACTTGCAATTAACTCTTCACCCAATTCACCCAGACTACATTCCAGAGTTTCAAAGCTGGTATAACGAAAATCCAGTTTCCCATCGATCAGATAGATAGCCAAAAATCGATTCAATTTACGTGTTAGCTGAGTGCTGTCAGTGCGTGCTCCATTAACATCAATGGTTTGTTGCCCGTTTAGGTTGGCACTGTGTTTTAGATAGCTGTAAAGCTTTACATTCTTTTCCATCAGATAGCTGTGCCAGGTTTTCTTGAACGCCACCAGAAAGCTTTCAACTGCTGGAGCATCGCGGCTACTAACAGCCAGCGATAACACTTTGTAGTCGGCGTAGATTTTATCTTGCTGGTCCTTCAGCTGATCGACAAGATTCGAGTGATACGTTAAAGGCTTTCGCCGAACCCGTGACTACGCATTCGCAGATTTCTGCGATCGGTTAAATACGAACATAATAATACCCCATAAAAAAATTAAAACCGCTTGTCGTTGACCCTTGGTTTAATAGTTTTTGATGTTATATATTTTGACAAGCCATCCGGATACTAGCAGCGCCAAACTGGCTGATCAGTCTACAAATTCAAAAAGCGTGAACTGAAACACGAAAATGATTTTCAATAAAATCAGACGGTAGTCATTGGCAATCTAACAGGGCTTGCCGCTTCATTGCTGAAGCGGCAGTTCTAAATAGCGGCGGCTAAAGTATTCCTCTTTTCCATGGCCCGCGTATGGCAAAAGTCGCTCCCGGCGACATGATATTGGCAAATAACCAATCGCCATAGAATGTCGCGCCCGCCCACTCCATACTTCTATAATCGCCCACTACGGGATCACTAAAGTTGGCTTTTGTGCCGGGATATACCGCATCAATCACATCAATATCCCCGGTATTTAGCACAATACGGTTTTCAGCAAACGTGAAGATTTCACCACTGTGCGATAGACCTATTAAACGTTTGGGATTTGAAGCACCATCCTCGCAGAGGATAATACCTCCCCGCGGGCTGATGGCAATATTATCGGGACCATCTACAACTGAAGCATCTGTCGATTCATACAACAGGGCCACTGTTTCGGCTTTGGGATCGTACATCCACACCTGGCCGAGACCAGCAGCACCACCATTTGTGGAAACAAAGTAAATTTTGCCATCGTCTTCCCAGCAACCTTCGCCGCGAGAGAAATTTGCTGCGCTGGGTGCTGAGTCAAATGCCCGTCCCTTGATTCCCTCCGGATCGCCGACCAACTCCCAGCTTACCGGGAAGGTAACGCCGGGCTCATAACCCACACTCATATTCTTGCGAGCCATACCATCCAAGATCATGGCATATAGTTCACCTCCGTCCCGCAGAAGCTCTCCCTCTTCGCGCCCATCTTGCCAATCGTTATGCCCAGCGCCTGGTTGTACATACTTGTAAAAGGCACTAGTGCCAGCATCTTCGGTTTCATACATCACACCTGTATTTGGATCGATGGCAACCGCTTCATGGGCAAATCGGCCAGCCGCCTTAACTGGTACTCCTTTACTTACCCCAAACCCCGGAACATCAAACACATAGCCATGATTATAGCCATCTTCACGTTCGTCCCAGAGATGATACGTTTCCTCACAACTAATCCAGGATTCCCAGGGAGTGCGCCCCCCAGCACAATTGCGGATAGTGCCGCCCAGGCTGGTGTAGGATTTAACAAACTCGCCTTTGACAAAATCAAACAACAAATTAGTCGTTCCACCATATTCAACAATGTTGTACATACCCCCTTGTACAAAACATTGATTGCTCTCTCCGGCCGAGAGTTCGTGATTGCGAACCAGAGCAACGGTATTGCCCCGTTTGGCAACAACCGCCATACCATCAGGGTCGGAAGGTGTTGGTCGGCCGTCGTCCATAATTTGCCCGGCCCAGCCAAAGCTCATATATTCAAAACCTTCCGGTAAGGCCAGTAATGTCAGACCAGTTGCCATACATTTGGCTGGCTTTAGAGGGCCATAGCCAGCCGAATAAGCAGTGCCCCCACCAAGTTCACTGCCCGTCTGGGAAAGTGCAGAAAATGCCATACTGGCAGCACCAGTCGACACACTGTACTTGAGAAACTGTCGTCGATTGGCAGTTGACTCATCACTTTTGGACATAGTTTTTTCTCCGTATGTATGAGAGGTGTAGGGATATTATCAGGCTGATTTTTTATTGGCACAGAATCTAACCTACTCCTTGCTTAACTGAGCACAGTTTAATATCGAGCAATGACATTTTTGCGTCATAAAAGGGAAGATCTGAGCTATTTATCGAACTGGGAATTCGAACCAGGTTCTCGCAGACACTGTTAAATAAAAAAAGGCCACCGTTGGTGACCCTTTTTATTTAATGGCGCGCCCGGAGAGATTCGAACTCCCGACCACCTGGTTCGAAGCCAGGTGCTCTATCCAGCTGAGCTACGGGCGCTTGGATATGAGGCCGGTACTATACCGAAATGCAAAATCTTTAAAAGATGGAAAGGCATAAATAACTATCAATGCAGCTAATAACAGGGTTTTAAAAATGGATCTGGATATTAACAGTGCATGGGCATTTTCGTAACCGTTAGCACTAATAAATAAATAGTTTAAATGTATTTATTATTGTTTTATAATAATTAATACCGAAAAAAAATTAAGGCTCTCACTATGCATAGCTATCAAAGAATTACATCTGTAAGCAGGATTCTGTCCATTGTTTGCTTGGTTTTTCTTGTTTCACTTCCTTTTTACTTAGCCCACCACTGGTTGTTACCTGCTCATCTTTGGCTGGATAGCATGCCATTTGGCTCGCAGATTCAATATTTTGACTCCTGGCCACCCACTATTGATAAACAAATTCTGGGGATTCTCATCAGTTTTATCCCGGGATTCTTTATTGTTAAAGGGCTCTGGCATTTAAAGCAGCTATTTGCACTCTATTCGCAGGGAGTATTCTTTTCGGAGACGATAGTGAGTCTTTATAACAAGTGTTCTTCAGCAGCACTCTGGTTTGTTATTGTCTGGATTGCATCACAGTCCCTAATGAGCGTTGCCATGTCGTATGACTCGGTAACGCCAGTATTAACCGTGTCATTCACTCACGCTCACGCATTGGCGCTTTTTTCTGCCACATTGCTACGTGTTATCGCCATGGTCATGTCAGTCAGCCACGAATTGGCGCAAGAAAACAAATCCTTTATCTAGGAAACTCTTATGCCGATTATCGTTCGTCTGGATGTTCAGCTGGCCATCAAGAAAAAGAAGTCCAAGGAATTAGCCAAGGCCATTGGCATTACTGAACAGAACCTCTCCCTGCTTCGATCAGGAAAGGTCAAGGGTGTTCGTTTTGAAACCCTGGAAAAAATCTGCGCAGAGCTAAACTGTCAGCCAGGCGATATTCTTGAGTTTGTTTCTGACTGATCCGCATAAATGAAAAACCCAAGCTGCGGGAACAAAAAAAAATCGCTCTGTCGCAATTTTGGGACCTGCGGCCCAACAGCATAGCAGTTGCCCAAAACGCATGCGTTTTGTCGAACCCTCTGCTCGGGATCAATTCCGACCGAATCGTCGTAAACAAAAAGGCCCCGCAAATGCGGGGCCTTTTTGTTTAATGGCGGTGAGAGAGGGATTCGAACCCTCGAACGGGATAAACCGTTACACGCTTTCCAGGCGTGCTCCTTCAGCCACTCGGACACCTCACCATGTTCTGTTCTCATACCTCCCAGGTCGGGATTAATGGCTTTCAGCCTGGGCTGAAACCCACCCCTTCGGGGCATCGTCGCTTCGCTCCTTGTTCAACTCACTATCGCGAGTTAGTCGAACCCACGAACGGGATAAACCGTTACACACTTTCCGGGGTGTGCTCGCATGCCTCTAAGCGCTCTTCAGCCATCAGGACAGTTATCTATTACAAACATGAATGGCTAAAATGTGATCCAGCTAACGATAAATAATTTGACTCTACGGCAGTGATACAAGGGAATTGACCCACCGTTTGGGAGGGCGCACACTCTACACAACTCCACTGTTGATGACAATAAACAGGGAAGTAGCTTTAAGCTAGTTTTCCGTATAAAAAACATGGCCGAACAATTGCAGGACTCCCAAGGGGAAGTCACCGAATCACAACCCAGGAAATTTGAGTACAAACTCAAGCTCGCGCGGTTTCTATTAACCTCTTATATAGCCCTGCCACTAGTATTTGTTCAGGAAAGTTCCAGCCTGGCATCACAATTATTGCTGACCGGATTAATCACTTACCTGCTTATCGCCCTGGTTGTTACTTTTTCACCTTTCATTGAAAAAGGCCTGACCCGAAGCCTTACCCTTTGCGCCGATGGCTTCGCTCTGGGAATTGTGAGCTGGCTCGCCCAGTCTGTCGTCTATGGCATTGAATCTCTGGGTTTTCTGGTGATATGCGCAACCATTACTACTCAGTTCAGATCGCTAAGTACAGCCATTATTTTTGCGGCCCTGGGTGCTGCAGGCACCTGGTATTTTTCCCCAATTTACAACCTTCCGGAAATTATTCGATGGGAATATAATTTACCCGCGATGGTCTGCTCAGGATTAATGGTTGCCTATGCTGTTCTGTTTTTGCACCAGCACGGACAAAAAATCACCAAAACAAAGGAAGAGTACTCTGAACTGGAACGCAAGCAGGTGGAGCTTAAATTCCAGCTATATCAGGTCTCCAAATATATGTCCCCCAGCCTGCGCAAAAAGCTTTCAAGGCCAAGAGATATTCAGCCCGGCACGGTGCGCAAACGCCTGACCATCTTTTTTTCGGATCTCGTCGGGTTTACCAAAATGTCCGAAAACATGGATCCCAAGGATCTCAACTTTGTCTTGAACAGTTACGTCAATGAAATGTCCACGGTGGCAATTGAGTACGGGGCAACTATCGACAAGTTTATGGGTGACGGAATGATGGTGTTCTTTGGCGACCCTCAATCCAAAGGCACCAAGGAGGACGCTGTCCAGTGCGTCGCCATGGCGCTGGAAATGCAAAAACGCATGCCAAAACTGCTAGCCAAGTGGCGCGAGATGGGCATTGATGCTGATCTGCACATACGCATGGGCATTAATAGCGGTTTTACTACAGTGGGAAACTTTGGCTCCAACAACCGGCTGGATTACACAGCGCTGGGGGCTGAGGTCAATCTGGCCAGCCGGCTTGAATCAAACGCCAAGGTCGATAGCATTTATATTTCTTCGGCAACCAATCTGTTAATTGGTGACAAGTTCCTGACCGAGAGCGTAGGCGAAATCAGCGTTAAGGGATTTTCTGAGCCAGTATCTGTTTATCAGGTCGTGGGAAAACGCAATGCGGCCAGTCAGGAGCGCCGCTATTCCAACTTAAATATCGACGGTTTTTCGCTCTATCTGGATCTGGACTCTATGCCTAACTACAACCAGAATAAAGCCTATGAAGCATTATTGGCCGCGGCTAATAAGGTCAAGAATTTTCAGGACAAGTAAGGCCTTAAATCGGGATGTGCGAAGCTGAAAGCAGGATTTTTGTATAGGCGTCCTTAGGCGCTGACCAGAGTGTTTCGGTGTCGCCCTCTTCCAGTATTCTGCCGCTATTCATCACCAGAACACGATCACAGACCGCCCTTATCACTGCCAGGTCATGTGAAATAAACAGCATACTCAAATCGTGTTTTTTCACTAATTCAAGCAAAAGGTCGAGAATCTGTTTCTGGATAGTCACATCCAAGGCAGATACCGGCTCGTCCGCGATAATAAACTCCGGCCTGGTCGCGATGGCACGACCAATGGCAATTCGCTGGCGCTGGCCGCCAGAAAATTCGTGTGGATATTTACGCACATAAGAGTGTTTCAAACCAACGTCATCCATGATCTCAAACACCCTCTCAATAATTTCCGAGCGACTTTTCACGCCCTGGAGCTTGAGGGGTTCTGCCAGGGTATCGAAAATAGTCATACGCGGGTTCAGTGATGAATAAGGGTCCTGAAAAATCATTTGAATGTGTTTTCGAAATGGCAACATTTGCCTGGCAGACAGACCGACCAATTCCTGGCCCTTATATTTAACTGAGCCAGAATCAGGTTGAATCAGATTCAGAATGCTTCGCCCAAGGGTAGATTTACCAGAACCGGACTCGCCCACCAGGCCAAGAACTTCGCCCTTTTTAAGAGTAAAGCTCACGGAGTCCACCGCCTTAAACAACTGATGAGTACTTCGGTCGTAAAAAGTTGTAGTCAGACCGGAGACCTCAATAAGATCTTGTTCTTCTGCTCTGCTTTGTACAGTTTTGGCGCCACTGGGAATAGCCGCCAGAAGTTTTTGGGTATAGGGATGCTGTGGGTTTTTAAAGAGCTCTCCTGTAGTACCCCGCTCAACAACATGTCCGTTTTCCATTACTACAACTTTGTCAGCAAGTGAGCGAACAACTGCAAGGTCATGGCTAATAAAGATCACTCCAATTTTGCGTCTTTTTTGCAGGTTATCTACCAACTTCAAAATCTGTTTCTGAATGGTGACATCCAGTGCCGTTGTGGGCTCATCGGCGATCAATAATTTGGGCTCGGAAATCAGCGCCATGGCAATCATGGCGCGCTGGCGCATGCCACCGGAAAACTCATGGGGCCAGGCATCAAAGTTAGCTTCCGGATTGCGAATACCAACCTCACCCAAAAGCTCTATAGCTCTCGCTCTGGCTTTTTTTTTCGTGTATCCACGCTTGTAGATCAGTGGCTCCACAAGCTGTTTACCAATGGTCATATAGGGGTTAAGGCAGGTCATCGGATCCTGAAAAACCATGCAGATATCGTCACCGCGAATAGCGCGCAACTGACCCATGGGCACCTGTAAAAGGTCAACGTCTTCAAACAAAGCCTGACCTGACTCAATTTTGCCCGGGGGCATAGGTATCAGCCCCAACAGGGAATAACAAGCGACGGATTTACCGGAGCCCGACTCACCGACAATCGCCAGCGTCTCGCCCTGGTCTACCGAAAAGCTGACGTCTTCAACGGCCTTAACCACACCATCGCGGGTATGAAAATAAACCGAGAGATTTTTTACATCGAGCAAGCTCATATCATCTATCTCAATTGGACATCAGTCTTTTGAAGAGCGCACATCCAGCGCGTCGCGTAGCCCATCACCCAGAAAATTCAGGGCAAAAAGAGTCATGGACAACACCAGACCGGGGAAAATAAGCAACCACGGGTATTCTTCCATGGTCTCAACACCGTAGCTAATCAGCACGCCCCAGGAAGATTGTGGCGGCTGGATACCCAGCCCCAGAAAACTCAGAAACGCCTCAAACAGCATGACGCTGGGTATAGTCAAAGTGGTATACACAATCACGGGGCCCAGCGAATTGGGGATCAGGTGTTTGCGAATAATGGTCCAGTTGGATAGCCCCATGGCGATAGCTGCCTCAACAAACTCCTGCTGGCGCAGTGTCTGAACCTGTCCTCGCACGATCCTTGCCATGGTCAGCCACTCCACGGCTCCAATAGCGAGAAACAGCAGTATCAGGTTGCGACCAAAAACTACCATCAGCAAAACCACAAAAATCATGAATGGCAAAGCGTAGACAATGTCAACGAAGCGCATCATTACCGCATCCACCCTGCCACCAACATAGCCGGCAATGGCGCCGTAGGTAACGCCGATCACCAGCGACACCGCTGTTGCCACCAGACCCACAGCGAGTGAGACTCGCCCCCCATAGAGAATGCGGGTTAGCAAATCGCGACCGAAAGTATCCGTGCCGAGCCAGTGTTGCCATGAAGGACCGCTGGCACCCAGCGCGATATTTTGTTCTTCATAACTATAGGGGGTTAGCCAGGGCGCAAACAGGCAGAGTAAAGCGAGCAGCACAAGAAAAAACATCCCGGCAATGGCCAAATGATTTTTCTTGAGACGAACCCAGGCATCCACCCAAAGCGAAGTCCCTTTTTCGTATTTTTCGAGCGTCAAAGTCTGGTTCATTTACGACGCCCTCCACCCAATTGTGACCTAAGCCTGGGATTCATCCAGGCGGCAACAATATCGGAAAGCAAATTAAACAGGATGATGAGAACAGACAGGAACAGGGTGCATCCCAGAATCAAGGTGTAATCCCGGTTGAACGCGGCCTGAACAAAGAAGCGACCCAGGCCATGAATCTGGAAGACCGTTTCGATTACAAACGAGCCTGACAGTATCCCGGCAAACGCTGGCCCCAGAAAGGCAATAACCGGAATGAAGCCGGCCCTCAGCCCATGTCGAAGAACCACAATATGTTCCGGAAGTCCTTTGGCTCTCGCAGTGCGGATAAAATCCTGCGACATCACATCAAGCATGCCGCCACGACTTAACCGGGCGATATAGGCCGCATAGGCTGCGCCCAGTGTCAGGCTGGGCAAGATCTTGTCTCCTGGCAGCTGCCCCCAGCCCGAAACAGGAAGCCATTCCAGTTGGACACCAAAAATCAAAAGAAGTAGAGGGCCCAACAGAAATGCTGGCATGCATATGCCTATCATGGCGGCCGACATGGGAATGTAGTCCTGCAATGTATTGGGTTTGAGGGCCGCAACTACGCCTGCTGTACCTCCAATGAATAGCGCCACAATCATGGCATAGATACCCAGTTCCGCAGTGACAGGGAAACCGGCGGCTATGATTTCATTTACAGATCTTCCGGGATACTTGAAGGATGGCCCAAGATCACCTCTCAGCAAGTCATGCAGGTAAGAAAAATACTGTCTGTGTAGTGGCTGATCCAATTGGTATTGGGCTTCAAGTGCCGCCCTGACTTCCGGAACTACTGCCTTTTCATCATCGAAAGGCCCGCCTGGAGCAGCTCTAACAAGAAAAAAAGTTATGGTAACAACGGCAAATAGAACGGGTATGGCCTGCAACAGACGCCCGACAATAAATCTGAGCACTTACGACGCCTCCAGTGATATATACCGGAAATTCAGCAGCTTCCTAATGTTGGGGTAAACACCCTTTACAGAAGGATCCATCAAATATTTCGACTCATAGGTATAGATCGGGATAATAGGCATACGCTTCATCAGATATTCTTCGGCCTCATAGAAACGCCTCAGGCGCTCTTCTTCTGTACGAGCTGCGGGGACATACTCAAAGATCATTTCATCGAATACCGGATCAGAAAATCCCGTATTGTTATTGCCGTTGGCAGAAGTCGAAAGATCAAGAAAAGTTAACGGGTCGACGTAATCACCAATCCACCCTGCCCGGGCAATATCAAAGTCCATATTATCCATAGTATCGAGAAACACTTTCCACTCCTGATTGGCCAGTGTGACTTGTAGGTTAAGCTCCTTGTTCCACATTTGCTGGATGGCCACGGCAATGCGCCGGTGACCTTCCGAAGTGTTGTACATGAGTTCAAAAGGACGGAAGCCCTCGCCATTTGGATAGCCTGCCTCAGCCAATAGCTCACGGGCTTTTTCCGGATTGTAGTCAAAGGTTTTGGGTGGCTCGTAGCCCAGGGTTCCAGGTGGCACAAAGGCGTAGGCAGGCGATCCTGTTCGCTGCAGAACCCGTTCATTGATTGCTTCGCGGTCAATGGTCATAGCCAGCGCCAGACGCACCCTGACATCATCAAATGGCGGTCTAGTGGTATTAATTTTGTAGTAGTAGGTTCCCAGATAGGGTTGGGACTGAAATGACGGCGAACCGCTATCCTCGTACACTGGAATCTTGTCAGTGGGTATGCTTCCGGTAATGTGTAGCTGCCCGGCACGAAACAGGCGCTCTTCCGTAGCACCATTCTCAATCGGGTGAAACCAGATTTCGTTTAACTCAATCTGATCAACTCCCCAGTAATGCGGATTTTTTTTAACCACAATTGGTTGGCTTAGATCCCATGTCTCCAAAACAAAGGGGCCGGCTCCAACCATATTGCCTGCCCGCGTCCACTGTGAATAGCGCGCGGTGGGGCTGCCAAAATTCTCAACGACTTTCCTCGGCACAATGGCCGAAGAACTATGCGCAATCAGCTGTAAAAAATAGGGTGTTGGGTTTTTCAGTTGAATCTGAAAAGTATTCTCGTCGACTATGCTGAAACCTACCTGGGAAAAATCGTCTATCTTCCCACTGGCGTACTGCTCTGCGTTTACCACAGGAAACAACATGTAAGACCAGGGATTACCCAAAGCCGGAGTCAGATAACGTTTAAAACTCCAGTAGACGTCATCAACCGTAATGGAATCTCCGTTTGACCAGCGACCATCTGATCGAATTTTAAAATTGTATGTCGTTCCATCTTCACTGATATTCCAGCTATCAGCGATACCCGGCTCAGGCTCCAGTGTCTCCGGATTCAGTGTCACCAGACCCTCATGAATTGCCAGCATGATCTGCCCGGATGAGACATCGGTGGCCACCTGTGGATCCAGGCTTTGCGGCTCTGCCCCATTGCCAATATGCAGCACGCCCAGTCGGCTTCCCACTTCAACCCTTGATTCGCCCTGGCTGCAGCCCGCAAAAGCAAGCACAGCTGAAATCAACAAAAACCACCTCGAAGAAAAAGACATCATTGGCCTGCACTACCGCTAACTATTTTTATTAATAAACGAATTAAATGGATACTAGCATAGTAAATTTAGCCATCATCCAAATCTGAATTTACTGACATTAATGTCGCTAAATTTAACTGAACCTATTCCTGGATACGGCGCTGAATACTTTCGGCGTTTTGAACCAATGGCCCTCACATTGCAACTACCAGGCTGGTTGGCCTGAACATCCTCTACCCTGATACATAAACCTGGGGTCAGAGTAAAAGTTACTCCAATTTGAAGTGAATACCGCATCCAGCCAGGCCACAGTAGCCGTTGGGGTTTTTGTACAAATACTGTTGATGATAATCCTCAGCGTAATAAAAAACCCTATCCTGAAGAATCTCCGTGGTTATCTCCCCCTTGTCAGCAGCAAAAAGCATTTGCTGATATTTATTCCGGCTTTCCAGGGCTATATTCAAATCTTCATCGGTATTTACATAAATTGCCGAACGATACTGAGAGCCGGTATCGTTTCCCTGCCGCATCCCCTCGGTTGGGTCGTGCTCTTGCCAAAAGAGAGCCAATAGGTTTCGCAATGTAATTTCTTCCGGTTGGTACACAACCAGTACGGATTCCGTGTGGTTGGTATAGCCGCTACAGACTTCTTCGTAACTGGGATTTGAAGTCACGCCACCGGCGTAACCCACTGCGGTGGCATAAACACCGGGTAAATTCCAGAACAAGCGTTCCGCCCCCCAAAAACAGCCCATAGCAAACAGGATCGACCGCGTGCTGGAAGGAAACGGCTCAACGTAATAGGTGCCCAGCACCAAGTGCTTGCCTGACACTATCATTTGCCCCTGCCTTCCAGGCAAACAGGCCTGATCCGGCAATAGTTCGGTGACTTTGTGGAACATCAATTATTACCTTCTGGATTCAAAACGATACAACCTTAAAAATCATACCCGCAGGTAGGGATTAGAGCGCTAAACCGCTATACTCCGCGGCTTCAAAAACACAGCGCACACAAGTTTTGACTTTAGCACAATCCCTCGACAATACGCCGCTGATCTGTATCGAGCACGCTACCGTTATGCGTGGCGACAGCCCGGGGCTCAAGGATTTCAACCTGCGAATCGACCAGGGTGAAAGCCTGGCTATTTTAGGACCCAACGGCGCCGGAAAAACCACCCTCCTTAAACTGATTGGTCGGGAAATTTACCCTTTGGTCAAGCCAGAAACCAAAGTCGAAATTTGTGGCCAGGAACACCTGGATATCCGTCACTATCGCAAGCGAATCGGTATTATTTCGCAAGATCTTCAGGCTGTTTATGAACCAGCCACGCCCGGTCTGGAAGTAGTGATCTCCGGCTTTTTTGACTCGATCAGCCTGTGGCAACACCACAACATCGAAGACAGGCAGATTCAAACCGCAAAGGAGATGATGGCACATTTGGGGATTGAGCATTTACAAGACGTGCCATTTGGCCAGCTTTCAACCGGCCAGCAAAGGCGATTGTTGCTGGCCCGGGCCCTGGTACATCGGCCTGACACCCTGATTCTCGATGAACCTACGACAGGCATGGATATCCAGGCGGGTTTTCAGTATTTGCAACTCGTAGAGCAGCTAATTGCCCGGGGAGTGGCCATTATTCTGGTCACCCACCATCTTCACGAAATTCCAGCGAGCATGAAACGCCTGGTGCTCATCAAGAATGGCACTTCCATATTTGACGGAAATAAGTCGGCAGCGCTGACAGATCAGAGACTCAGCAAGCTCTTTGATTCACCAATTCATCTGGTAGAAAAAAATGGCATCTACCAAGCCTATCCGGGAGTGGATTAATGTCTCGCATTTTTTTAATTCTGATTTTGATCGGCGTTTTTATTATGTGGAGACGCTGGAAAAAAATTAAAAGCAGGGAAGAACGCAAGGAGTTTGTCTACAAAGGACTGGTTATTGGCCTGGTGGTTTTTATAATCGCTCTCGCGGTTTTTGGACGGATCGATATGCTCGGTGCCGTATTTGCCAGCGTGCTGCTAGGGCTCAAATACATTATCGCCTTTCTTATCCGGCATTTTCCTTTTATCGCGCGAATCTATGGCGTTACTGACGGATTTGGCCTTGGCAAGAAGCGTAACCTGAAAACCGAGTGGTTAAACATTGAGATCGACTTTAAAACCAGGCAAGTGGATGGCGAAGTTCTCAAGGGCAGCTACCTCGGTACAAAACTGAAAGATATGAATGAATCCAGCTTGCAGTCGCTACTGAAAGAATGCAGCTCCGATACCCGCAGTGCCTATTTTTTGCGTATGTATATGCAGCAGCGATTCAGTGGGGAATATCAGTCGCAGGGTAACAGCCAGTCCAACAGTGTCGCCACAGAGATGACCAGGGAGGAAGCCATGGAAATCCTTGGATTGAAAGGCTCTCCAACCGACAAGGACATCCGCGATGCACACAAGCGCTTGATACAACGGTTACATCCGGATCGCGGCGGCAATGACTTCCTCGCCTCAATGATCAACCGGGCTCGCGACCATTTGATGAGCAGCAAGTAGCAGGCTCAGTCCAACTGCTTTTTGCCACCAAACACCGAACTGTCTTTTCCTGTTTTAACAGGTTGAATAAGGCCCTAGCCTGGATTCAGATTTACAAATCTGGCAGAGATCTCCCCTTTATCAAAAACTACTGCAAGGTATGCGGAAAATGCATGTGACGTTCGTACTGGTGGATCACATCAGCAATGAGCAGCGCTGAACGCTTTTTTGGCCCAACATAAAGACATTAGTCAAACGACAATAGGTGAACCACCAGTGGTCATCTGCAAACCCAGTCTTTATACTGCTGCCCGCTTAAGCTGAGGTCTGCCTCCCCATAGTTCAACAGGATAGAATAGGGGCCTCCTAAGCCCTAGATCCAGGTTCGAGTCCTGGTGGGGAGGCCAAATACATCAGCCGAAAAGCATTGTTTATTCATTGATACCTGAGATGTGCCGATTAAAAGGGTTTTAAGCTTTTGCTTCTGACCCGGTTCGGCAAAAACTTTTTATTTAATTAGCTGTAAACTGACGTAAAACCTTGTGCCGGGATTATTATCTTTAATCCATATGCTTGCTTTGTGCAGATCCATCACCGCTTTAACCAAGCTCAGTCCGAGACCGTTGCCAGCTGTATGGCGGCTTTCCTCGCCTCGATAAAATCGTTCAAATACCCGTTTTTTGTCTTCGTCGACAATACCGCAACCCTGGTCGGCAATTTCGACTACTACCCGGCTGCTTTCCTGGCGACAGACCAGTTCGATAATACCGCCTTCAGAAGTGAATTTATTGGCGTTATCCATCAGGTTGGCAAAAACCTGAAAGAGCATGTCTGCGTCGCCCCAGGTTGCGAAATTCTCAATGCGCGATTCAATTTTAAGGCCTTTTGCTTCAGCCACAGGCTCATACAGCTCAAGGATGTCCTCAAGCAAAGGAGCCATCTCCACTCTGTCAAAGTCTTTTTCCTTTTTACCCGACTCAATTCTGGCAATGCGGAGCAAAGCACCAAAAGTACCCAGAATATGATCAGCTTCACGCATGACTGACTCTACGATGCCGTGCGCTTCTGAATCACCTATATTTTCCAGGCGGTCATCAAGATCATCCAGCTTATTGCGCAAACGCGTAAGAGGTGTTCGCAAATCGTGAGCAATATTATCTGATACCTGTCGAACGCTGCCGACAAGTTCTTCCGTTTTGGCAAGCATGTCGTTAAGCACTTTTGCCAGATCCGACAGATCGTCCCCACCGCCTTTGACCGGAATACGCTGACTGAAATCACCCGTTTCCATAATCTGGTGCGCTGTCTGGCTGATTTTGCTGGTTAAGCCCGCAACGTAGGTACTGATATAAAAGCCAATAGCGATAGCAGCGACCATAAGAAAGATAGTCAGAAGTCCCAGCTGTTGCATTTTTCGACGTTCCAGCAACAGATCTTCAATGTCCCTGGCAATAAGTACGCGTCCACCCTTATCAAGATCGTAAAAACGGGCCGCAAAACGGTGCGCACCTTCAAACTCATAGGTTGAGTAAATATTGTCCGCGGTCACCAGCATGAGCAAAAGGCCCTCTTCGAGAGGCATTGTTTCCACGCCCTCTGGCGATATTGCACCGTAAGTAAACTCGCCTTCCTCATTCTGATAGCCAAAAAAAGTATTTCGATGATGTTGGGTCAGGCCATCAATGACTTCAGGAATGGATTGCAATGGCGCCATTTCGCGCCAGTCGTTAAAGGATGTCCAGTCAGCAGAAATACGCACGCTGACCCGATCAATCAGGGTGCTGGTATTGAACTGGTTTATGAAATAGGCAAGAACTGCTGCAGAAACACCCAGAAACAGGGTAAACAGTACCGCCATTTTAAAGCTGGTACTTTCGGTATACCTAGGCGCAACAAAAGTATTGGTGGATCTTGGCACAGCTGCTATTTCCGTGCTCAGGCTTCAATTATATAGCCTGCGCCCCTGACGGTTCTGATCAATGGCGGATCAAAATCCTTGTCAATTTTTGACCGCAGGCGACTGATATGTACATCAATAACATTGGTCTGGGGGTCAAAATGGTAGTTCCAGACATTTTCCAGCAACATAGTCCGAGTAACGACCTGTCCCTGATTACGCACCAAATATTCCAGCAACTTAAATTCACGAGACTGCAAATCGATTTTTTGCCCGTCCCGGCTAACTTTGCGACTGAGAAGATTCATATTCAAATCACCCACAGAAAGCTCTGTCACCACTTCTGAACTGAATTCAGAACGGCGAATAATGGCCTCAATTCGCGCAAGTAATTCAGAAAAAGCGAATGGTTTTACCAGATAATCGTCTCCTCCCGCTTTGAGCCCTTTTACCCGGTCATCCACTTCACCAAGTGCACTCAGCACGATTGCGGGAGTATTGTTGCCTGCGGCGCGTACCGCTTTGATAATGGTCAGACCATCAATACTGGGCAACATACGGTCAATAATCATCACATCATAAGTTTCTGTGGTTGCCTTTTTCATGCCTTCCTGGCCATCATTAGCCATATCGACAGAATAACCTTGCTCCTCAAGCCCCTTGGTAATGAAGTTACATACCGTAGAGTCATCTTCAATCAATAATGCACGCATTTTTAGAGTCCTATTTTTTCCAAAATTCTGAAGATCAGATGACCGAAAGCAAGTTAAGCTAATGTCATTTAATCAGATAGCGGAAGGAAATGAACCTGCTTATTATCCATCCAGATGAGATTACCCCTAAAAATATATTGATGCTGGAGGGGCGTCGCGCTGAACATCTCACTAAAATCTTACGAGTTGCTATTGGTAGTTCAGTACGAACTGGGCTGTTAAATGGATCTATCGGGCGATCAAGCGTGGTCGGAATAGATTCCGGGAAGGTTGTTTTGGAACTGGACCAATACTCACTTGAGCCGCCTCCCGACGCCATTCCATGTCAACTGATTCTAGCCATGCCTCGGCCCAAAATGATGCGACGGGTATTGCAAAATATCGCCGCAATGGGGGTAAAAAAAATTCATTTGATCAATTGCTGGAAAGTGGAAAAAAGCTACTGGCAAACTCCCTGGCTATCCGAACAGGCACTAAGGGAGAATCTGCTTTTGGGTCTGGAGCAAAGTGTTGACACACTGCTTCCTGAAGTTAAAACACACTTGCTGTTCAAACCTTTCGTGGAAGATGTTTTGCCCAATTTGATCAAGGGAGAAAGAACATTTCTGGCGCACCCCGGGGCCGTGACGAGATGTCCGGTTGAATTGAAGAGCCCCTCTAGCCTGATCATTGGTCCCGAAGGCGGATTTACTGATTACGAGGTAGGCAAGTTGCAGGAAGCTGGCGCCGAAGCCGTACACTTGGGGCAGCGAATCATGCGGGTTGAAACCGCCATTCCTGCCCTGCTCTCGAGGCTATATCCTGGATAGTTCAGGCTGGACAACTCAGTTCTGACTGGAGCTGGAATTAAACTTGCCACCAATATCAATTACCTGCGTTCCGGCCAGAAAATCGTGTAAACAGCGTCGATCTTTCCGAAAAATAAACAAGACATCTATGATCGGGAGCACATTTAATCCCGGAACGACTCCGGCTGCCCGAAACGGCAGATAGCGAAGTGCAATCACTTTGTTAAAGGCCGGAACCTGGTAATCCATGGTGGAGATAGCAATGCCCATCACCTTTTTGCCCAGCGTTTGACCATAGTTGTACAACCAGTAACCGTGAATGCATACAAATGCAGCAAAGGCGATAATATTCATATTGACGATAATGCCTATGGGGATGTTATTTGTGCGCTCTATTACACCGAATACGTCGTAATAACCCATGAGCGGTAAAACCACCAACAGCGCAATTAAATCATCCAGCAGAGCCGCTGCCAGTCGGTGGGCCCTCGAGGCCAGGGGGTATTTCCCCGATGCGCCCTGATCGCCGGGTTCTACCGGGTTATTTTCCGGTTCCTGATTTTGCTCTTCCACTAAATTACCTGCCTTTCCCTGAGACCCAGGAGCTGCTCTTCAGTCATACCTAACATCTGTTCATAAACCTCTGAATTATGCTCGCCCAGCTGTGGTCCGGGCCAACGCGTTTTACCCGGAGTTTGCTCAAGTTTCGGGCCGTATGAGGGTATTGAAAAATCCACGCCATCTACCGAGACAGGTTCAAGCATTTCACGCGCTGCATAATGCTTGTCTTCGACAATATCCTCAGCAGAATAGATAGGCCCCACCGGAACCCTCGCGGCTTCAAGTACGGCCATAGCGGCCTCTATATTGTATATAGCACACCATTCCGAGAGAACTGCGTCTATTCGTTCTTCATTTTTCACCCGACCCGGATTTTCCGTCAGTTCAGGGTCATTGGCCATGTCCTCACGGCCTATAGCCGACATCAGGCGTTTGAATATAGAATCCCCGTTGCCACCAATAATCAGATATTTCCCATCAGCGCAGCGATAGGTGTTGGTAGGTACGATACCGGTGACTGTTGTTCCGGAAGGTTGGCGCACAACACCGGCGCCTGTATATTCGGGAATGACAGCCTCCATCAGACTAAACATTGATTCATAGAGGGCGACGTCAATAACCTGGCCATTATTTTTCACTCCCGCGGCTTTTCCCGTGCGTTCACGATGCAATAGGCCCATCAACACACCCATGACTGCGTGCATACCGGCAATAGTATCGCCAATACTGAGATTGGGCCGAACCGGCGCCTCATCGGTAAAACCATTAACATAACGAAAGCCACTAAATCCCTCACACACAGAGGCAAAACCGGGTTTTTGCGCCAATGGTCCATTTTGGCCGTAGCCGGAAATGCGAGCAATCTGGATATCCGGGTTCAGAGTCTTCAGCTTTTCTGGTCCCAACCCCCAATTTTCCAAAACGCCAGGGCGAAAATTCTCAATCAGAACATCTATGCCAGGGATAAGTTGTTCAAGAATTTTCTGCCCTTCTGCCTGGTTGAGATCGAGTGTCACTGACTTTTTATTACGTGCCAGGCTATACCACCAAAAAGAGTTTTCACCATGCATTTGCCGCCAACGTCGCAATGGATCGCCACCTTTAGGCGACTCAATCTTGATTACCTCGGCACCAAAATACGCCAATACACTTGCTGCGTAAGGGCCCGCTATCAGCTGCCCTAGTTCCAGCACCCTGATTCCATTTAAAGGACCTGAATTTTTCGGTTCATGCAACACCAAATATTTCCTTTAATTGCTTTACCGACTGTTTCATGGAGTCAAATGCCAGCTCGCTTTCTTCGATATCCGAGAGGTATATCCAGCGCAGGTCAGCAACATCATCAGCCGCGTTAACCTTAGGTTTTTCGGGGACTTCAGCATAATAGAAAACATCTGAGGTATGGTATGTAATTCCTTGATATAAATAAATATTTGGCGCTGAGAAAGCATACTGAAAATCTTCCGGACACCAGCCGAGTTCTTCATCCATCTCGCGAACAAAGGCCTCTTCTATAGACTCACCCGGATCGACAAAACCACCAGGAAAATCAAGCAAACCCTTTGACGGTTCACTGGCTCGGACGCTGAATAAAAATTCCCCTCCACAACAGAGAATCATCGAAGAAGTGGTGGCAGTATTTCGATAAAGTACAAACTCGCAGTCAGGACAATAAAACTTTTGAGTCTCTGTATTAAAGGCTGTCTCTGACTGCGGACTTCCACAATCCGGGCAAAACTGAAATAGCATATAACCGGCTTAGTCTTTATTCGATTTAGTCTTGTTGGATGCCGACATCATTTCACCAAAGAAATTCTGGAAGCTCTCCATACTCTGTACGCCTGCAGGAAAAACTTTTTTAAAGAAAAATTCTGGATCATTCATATCATCCAGGCTCTGCAGTGTCCGTTCACGGACTTTTTCCATTACCTCTTGCTGAAGAGGCTCCAGATCCGGCAACCCCATCATCTTTCGCGCCTCTTCCGGCGTAAGGTCCATATCAATTGTGACTTTCATAGGCTTGACACTCCTTTAAGGATAGTAGCAGGGGTGATTATGCGCAGATAAAGCAGCTTTTCCTAGAGAGACGAAAACAAGGCATAAAAAAAGGCGCAAAAAGCGCCTTTTTTCCAGGAAAAACCTAGTTGAGCTTTTCCTTGATTCGTGCAGCTTTACCAGAAAGATCGCGAAGATAGTAAAGCTTGGATTGGCGTACGTCGCCACGGCGCTTAACACTAATGCTGTCCACCAGCGGACTGTACGTCTGAAAAGTACGCTCAACACCTACGCCATGAGAAATTTTACGCACAGTAAAAGAAGACCCGGCATGACGGTTTTTTCTGGCTAAAACCACACCTTCAAAAGCCTGAAGACGCTCACGATTGCCTTCCACTACCTTTACCTGAACAACCACGGTATCGCCGGGGCTGAATTCAGGCACTTCTTTGTTCATTTGCTCTTTTTCAAGGGCATCAATGATTGCATTACGTCCGCTCATGGCAGTCTCCAATGTCATATATCACCTGCATCGAGGCAGGGCTGTTAACCAAATAAATTTAGAGCAGGTCAGGACGCCTTTTCTTTGTGCGTTCCTCTGCTTGCTTTCGGCGCCACTCAGCAATTCGCTTGTGATCACCACTTAACAAAATTTCCGGCACTTTTTTACCGGCCCAGGTTTCCGGCCGAGTGTAGTGCGGACAATCCAGTATCCCCTCAACAAAGGAATCCTGGATTGCTGAATCTTCGTGCCCAAGGGCACCCGGCAAATGCCGGATAAGCGCATCCATCACTACCATGGCGGGCAACTCTCCACCGCTTAGGACGTAATCGCCGATGGTCCATTCCTCATCGACTTCCTGCTCGATGAATCGTTCATCGACGCCTTCATAACGCCCTGCAACCAGAACCAGATTCTGATCCGGAAGTGCATTGCCTTCGACCAGTGTGTAGTTAAAAGGCACGCCTTGTGGCGACATGTACACAACCTTTGTGTCCTCGCCACCAATCCACTTTTTCGCTGCATTGACTGCTGCAACCAATGGCTCGCATAGCATTACCATGCCCGGCCCGCCGCCATAAGGCCGGTCATCTACTGTCTGGTGTTTATCCGAAGTAAAATCCCTTGGATTAAAGCACCTGGTCTGTAGAAGACCATCCTTTACGGCCCTGCCGCTGATCCCATATTCGGTTACCGCGGAGAACATATCCGGGAACAGGGTGACAACTGCAATGCGCATGCTGTTTCATCTCCGCCCGACCTGAGCCAGAGCTAAAACCCGGGATCCCAGTCAACGTCTATACGTCCACCTTCGAGATCCACATCCAGAACAAACTCGCCAAATACCCATGGAACGAGGTGTTCTCTGGTTTCAGACTGGACCATCAGGACATCATTGGCTCCAGTCTCCATTAGTTCAACGACCTTACCCAGCTCCTGATTCAGATCTTGATACCGGGTAAATACTGTCAAGCCTACCAATTGGTGCCAGTAATACTCATGGTTTGACAGAGAAGGAAGCTGATCTTTTTCAATCACGATTTTCACGCCAATCAAGGCTTTCGCTGCATCCCTGTCGTCCAAACCCTTAAGCTTGGCAACCAGGGTCTTCCCCTGTTTGCGCCAGCGGAGTACTTCCACTTGTCGCATTTCCCCGGACACATATATATGCCAGGGGCTATAGGAAAATATATTTTCCCGGGGCTGGGTCTCAGAAAATACCTTTACCCAACCCTGAACGCCATGAAGTCCTGAGACCTGACCCAACTGCAATTGCGTTTTAGGCAATTTTTGATCAACTCTCACTAAAGCGACCTGCAGCATTCAGTCACATCTGTCACCAGGACAGATATTTTATTGAACTGTGGTCTTGGCTTCCTCAACCAGAGACGCAACTCGCTCAGATATCTGTGCGCCCTGACCAACCCAGTGATTCACGCGATCCAGGTCTACGCGAAGACGCTCTTCGTTTCCACGGGCAACCGGGTTAAAGAAACCAACTCGTTCGATGTAACGACCATCACGAGATGTACGGCTATCGGTCACAGTCAGGTGATAGAAAGGACGTTTCTTAGCACCGCCGCGAGAGAGGCGAATAGTTACCATGCAATTACCTTTAAGTGTCTAATTTTCCAAACAAAAAAACAGAAATCTGGAATAAATACAAAATTCGTTATCGGCCACCCGAGCCTTAAAAAGGCGCGTATTCTACGGAAAACGCGCCTTCATTGAAAGCAAAAAACAGCGAAAATTCCTTTTATTTCTAGGGCTTGAGAGACCTTAAGCGGCCTCTAAAAATCTATTTTTTGGACTTGCCCAAACCCTGCAATAATTCCGGGGGGATACCTCCCGGATTACCTGCTCCAGGCAGTCTTGGCAACCCGCCACCGATCCTTCCCGGCATTTGCCCGGAAGCGAAATCGGCATCCGCAGGCATCTCACCGCTACCTCCCATGCCTTTCATCATTTTGTTCATATCCTTGGCGCCCCCCATTTTTTTCATCATCTTCTGCATTTGCTTATGCTGCTTAAGCAAACGCGCCAAGTCCTGAATAGAAGTCCCCGACCCCCGGGTTATCCTGCGCTTGCGCGAACCATTAAGAATATCGGGGCTGCGGCGCTCTTTAGGTGTCATAGAGCTGATAATGGCCTCCATACGGCCAAACTGATTTTGGGTGCCCTTCTGCTCAAGTATCTGCGACATGCCGGACATGCCAGGCATCATTTTCATGATCGCGCCCATTCCACCCATATTGCGCATCTGTTGAAACTGATCGCGCATATCTTCCAGATCAAAACCGCGACCTTTGTTGGTGGTCAGCTTTTTAGCCAGCCTTTGCGCCTTGTCCTTATCGACCTTACGCTCGACCTCTTCGATCAGACTCATTACATCGCCCATACCCAGTATGCGCGATGCAATGCGATCGGGATGGAAAGGCTCCAAAGCTTCGGTTTTCTCGCCGACACCCAGGAACTTGATCGGTTTACCCGTCACATGGCGGACCGACAACGCCGCACCACCGCGTGCATCACCGTCGACTTTGGTCAGAATAACCCCGGTCAAGTCCAGAACTTCATCAAATGCCTTGGCTGTATTTACAGCGTCCTGCCCAATCATGGCATCAATGACAAACAACGTTTCAGCTGGCTTGATTGTGCCTTGAAGCTGCTCTATCTCCGCCATCATGGCTTCGTCTATCGACAGACGGCCTGCAGTATCTACAATCAGAACATCAGCAAACTCCTTTTTCGCCTGACTAACGGCTCCTTCGACTATTGCCAGAGGTTTTTCATTTATATTACTGGGAAAAACATTCACGCCGATTTCCTGCCCCAGCGTAGCGAGCTGGGCAATAGCTGCCGGACGGTAGACATCGGCACTAACCATCATGACCTTTTTCTTTTCGCGCTCTGTGAGAAATCGCGCCAGTTTAGCGGCAGTGGTGGTTTTACCCGCCCCTTGCAAACCTGCCAACAGAATGACCACCGGTGGCTGCGCTGCAAGGTTTAGTGGAACAGCGCCCTGCCCCATAACTGCTATCAACTCATCCTGGACAATTTTGAGAAATTGCTGGCCAGGATTCAGGCTCTTGCTAACATTCTGGCCCAAAGCCTTCGACCGCACCGAATCGACAAAGGTTTTGACGACGGGCAAGGCAACGTCTGCCTCGAGCAATGCCATGCGAACTTCGCGCAGGGTTGACTGGATATTGGCATCCGTTAGCCGGGCATTACCGCTGATCTTTTTGAGCGTCTGACCGAGGCGGTCCTGGAGGTTGTCAAACATAACTAATCTGGGTGCAACGAGATTTCAAGGGCCGCTGAGCATACCATATCAGAAGGGTGTCTGTGACCAGCATTAGATATCCATTTACGGCATTTACAGGCATTTGAGACTTTGCTGCAAACCCGTTGTATGACAAACTCCACGCACATGATTACTGACCTCATCAAGCTTCCTTCACTGATTCTAGCCATTATTTTATATGGCGTTACCCTGGTGCTCCTCTGCCGGGGTATCTTTGGGCACGCATCGATTAGTAAAAATCAGTTGGCAAGCATAAGCTTTGCTGCCAGCGGGCTACATTTGCTTGGGGCTCTGCTGCAAATGTTTTCGCACACAGCCGTTGACTTCAGCCTGTTTACCAGCGGTTCCCTGATCTTTGCTGTCACAGGCGCCATGGTCACTTTGAGTAGCCTGAAAAAACCGGTTCATGCCCTGGAGCTGTTTATCTTGCCGATAAGCATAGGTCTGATCATCGCCAGTCTGGCATTTCAGCCAACAAAGCTTTCTGAGCTCTCACCGGGGGTCTCGGCCCACATCGTGCTCAGCATCCTCGCCTATGGCCTGATCACCATTGCGACGGCTTCCGCGCTGGTAATGTCCTACGCCAGCTATCAGCTCAAGCACAAGCACATCAATGCGCTCGGCTCCCTGATGCCACCATTGGAAACCATTGAAAAAATGCTGTTTGAGATGATCCTTGCCGGAGAACTCTTTCTAACGGCTTCTATCATCTCAGGGGTTCTTTTCCACGAGGACTTTTTTGCCCAGCACCTGATTCACAAAACATTCTTTTCGCTGCTGTCATGGCTTATTTTTGCTGTCCTGCTTATCGGGCATCATATCTTCGGATGGCGCGGAGCCAAGGCGATGAAGCTGACCGTTTTCGGCTTTATCACTCTATTACTGGCTTATGTTGGGAGCAAATTTGTTATTGAAATGATTCTCATGTAAATCACATCAGGTCATCCAAGGGACTAACTTAGGGATATGTAAAAAGGGAGATAAAAAAGGGAAATGCACATACTCATTATTGATGACCACTGCCTGTTTGCCGATGGACTAAAGCTGCTTATTCAAAACATGGACTGTGGCGAGTACCAGGTCGACCAAACCTATAGCGCCCAGGGCGCCATCGACCTTATCAATTCCGGGAAACAGTACGATTTGATCCTCACTGACCTGAATATGCCTGGCATTGGCGGTTTTGAGTTACTGCAATCGTTTTCCAATCGAGATATCGGCAGCTATATCGCCATTATTACCGCCTCCAATTCGCTCCAGGATATCCGTCGGGCTTATGCATTGGGCGCCAGGGGCTATATCTGTAAATCGGAGGCATCTTTTGGCATGCAAACCAAGCTAAATGACCTGCTTAAGGGTAAAACCTGCTTTCCGGATGAATACTGGGATTCACTGGAATCCGACCCTGCCCAACCCGAGAGTCCCGCACGAAATAGCAACCAAATATTGGGTAAAAGGCCAATGGAAGTACTGGAACTGTTAGCGCGGGGAAAGTCCAACAAACAAATAGCCGTGATTCTGAACATCACTGAAACCACAGTAAAATTTCATGTTCGCACGTTGTTCGCCACGTTCGGAGTCAACAACCGGACCTGGTGCGTCCGGGAAGCAAGCCATCGCGGTTTGATCAAACCACACAAAATCTAAAGAAAAACGCGGTGAACCTACAAAGCAATATGCCCAACCTGTTTGTTCAGATTGAGGATCAGGCTGAGCCGAGCAAGCTGGATCTTCTGATCAGACAGAAGTTTCGTACTTTACTGATGTGGCAATCCCCTATTAGCCGGTTCAGTCTGATGTGCTTCAAGAAACAACGACCCGGATGATTAATCGTTAAAATCGTCGCTGTTTACCTGCTCAACCATGTTGCGTTTAACCGACAACTGTTTCAGTATAAACGGCCCCAAACAATTAAGGACGAGTTGCGTTGAATGACGCCTCGACGAGTTTCCTGATTGGATTACTCGTATTTTTAATCATACTTTCTGCCCTTTTCTCCAGCTCGGAAACAGCGATGATGTCGCTCAACCGTTTTCGGCTTAGGCACCTGAGAAAAACCAATCCTGCTGCCGACCGTGCTGCGCGCCTTCTGGAACGCCCGGACCGACTAATTGGCTTGATCCTGATTGGCAATAATTCAGTCAACATTCTGGCTGCACTGGTTGCCGGTATTCTGTTTTCCCGCTGGTTTGGCCCCGACGCTGGTGTCTGGGTAACCACATTACTACTGACGTTCATTATGCTGATCTTTGCTGAAGTGACGCCCAAAACTATTGCCGCCGTCCATCCGGAGCCGATCGCTTTTCCTATCAGCCGATTGTTAAAGTTTCTTTTGTGGATTTTGGGACCGGCTGTTACGACACTGAACTGGCTGACCAATTCACTGGTGCGACTGTTCGGTATCGACCCCACCAAATTGAGTGACCATCATCTCAGCTCTGAAGAGCTGCGTACGGTGGTAGATGAAGCAGGCAACCTGATTCCTGATCACGACCAGGATATGCTTTTGGGTATTCTCGACCTCGAACGAATTAACGTGAATGACATCATGGTTCCGCGCAACGAGATTATCGGTCTGAACCTGGAGTTGCCCATAAAGGAACTGTTAAAGACCATTACCGGCAGCGATCACACCCGTCTGCCGGTTTATCAGGGTGACATCAACAACATGTTCGGCACGCTGCACTTGCGCCGGTTTAATCACGTTTTGCACGCAGGCGGAGAGTCCATCACCAAGGCCGCCATCAAACGCTTTTCCAAGGAACCTTACTTTGTACCGGAAAATACACCCTTGTCCGTGCAGCTGGTGAATTTTCGCAAACAAAAACGACGCATGGGGTTTATTGTCGACGAATATGGCGACATTGAAGGGATGATCACCATTGACGATCTGCTGGAAGAAATCGTTGGCAGTTACACCACAACCCAGGAAGATGCCGATCAAACAATCTCCAAAATTCGCGATAACGAATACTTGATTGATGGGAGTATGTCTTTACGTGAAATCAACAAGGAAACCGGCTGGGCGCTTCCCACCGAAGGCGCCAAGACCCTCAGTGGCCTGGCATTGGAACGCCTGGAGATGTTGCCTGAAGGACTGGTGTGTCTGAAAATCGAAGATGAGTATCGAGTGGAAACGCTTGCCCTGGGAGAAAAAATAATAGAAAAAATGCACGTTGCCAGGGTTGCTGAAAAATCCCGCTCTGACCTCGATAACTAGGCTCCCCGTTTTTTTATTGTTTCCCGTTATTATTCATTTCCGCTTGCGCCCTGCGCTCTTCAGTTTTTTTAATCACATCAAGCTTTTCCTGATTACTGTACGTCGTCCAGAAATTAATTTCGGCCGATTTCCGGAAACAGCCCACACAGACATTGTGAGAATCCAGCTGGCAAAGCGAGCGGCAAGGCGAGGCAACAGCCTGGTCATTATTATCAGTCATCGCCCACACCTCTTTTTTCCCTGGGCACGCCGCTGAAATCAAGTTTTATTCCCAGCCGATGCAGCAAATCCTGGGTGAACATGGCAGTAAGTCCCCAAATATCGTAATCCTCATAGTTCCAGGCGGGTGCAACAATACGTACATCTTGTCGGTGCAAAAGATCAATTCGGTCAGGCTGCTTTTCAATAAAATAATTTAGCGGGACATGAAAAATACTTGCTATCTCGTCCGGATTGGGCACCAGCTCCACTGACTCATGCAATACGCCTACATAAGGCAGCACATTCAGACCAAATCTGGAGTAGCGTTGTTTGAGCGTTCCTTTTAGTTCTATCAGAGACCGGGGTAAACCGATCTCCTCCTCGGTTTCACGCAAAGCGGTAATGGACAAATCAGTATCGCCTGCTTCCCAACGACCTCCAGGAAAAGATACCTGGCCGCTGTGAGAGGTCAGGTGGTCGGCGCGACGGGTGAAAATAATTTCCGGGTTATAATCCAGGTTCGTAAGAATCACCAATACTGCTGCCGACCTTGTCATATCCGCACGAATTTCGCCTGAATTTATAGGGTTCAGTTCGTCGAATTGCAGAGAAAAACGATTATGATGGAACACGATTCATAACAATTGATTAATCCACAGCCAAAACAAAATAATACCGAATGAACTACTGCTCACACTGCGGTCAAGCAATCACACTAATGGTACCCGAAGGTGATGACCGGGAGCGCCATTGCTGTGCTAGCTGTGGCAGCATACATTACTTCAACCCGCGGATCATCGTGGGCTGCCTGCCCGTCTGGGAAGACCAAATCCTGCTTTGTAAACGCGGTATCGAACCTCGCCTGGGATATTGGACACTACCCGCCGGTTTTATGGAGTTGGGCGAAACCACCGAGCAGGGAGCCATTCGCGAAACCTGGGAAGAAAGTCGCGCCGAAGTCGATGTCGAACGGCTGCATGGCATCTACAATATTCCCCATATTGACCAGGTCTACTTTATCTACCTGGCACAAATGCGCTCACCCAAATTTGAACCCACACCTGAATCCTCCGTGGTTGAATTAATGCGTGTCGAAGATATCCCCTGGGATCAACTTGCCTTTAGGGTGATGGATGTGGCTTTAAAAAATTATATCGAGAACAAGCCAGAAACCTTTAACGGGATTCATCATGCCGAGATAGCACCGAGAAAATAGCTTTACGGCAAATAACCTCAGAACCATGATCCCAGAAGACGGGCCGTTACTAGTAACGTAGCCAGTTTTATTCAGCTCACCTCTCCATACTAGGTATTAGGCATTACATGAACAACCATGCAAAAAGTTAGCCTGCTGGTAGATGTGCAAAACATTTACTACACCACCAAAAGCGTTCACCACCAGAACTTTGATTACAACAGGTTTTGGGCCAAAGCCACGCGGGACAGATCCGTCGTCAATGCCTTTGCCTATGCCATTGACCGGGGCGACGAAAAGCAAAGGCAATTCCAGAACATCCTCAGTGCTATCGGCTTCCGGGTAAAACTAAAACCCTATATCCAGAGAGCAGATGGCTCGTCAAAAGGCGATTGGGATGTGGGCATCACCATTGATGCCCTGGACTGTGCAAAGGACTCGGATGTGATCGTGCTGGCCTCCGGTGATGGTGATTTTGCCATTCTGGCCGACAAGATTCGTTCCGAATACCGTATCCCGGTTGAAGTCTATGGTGTGCGTGAACTGACCGCATCCAGCCTTATAAATGCCGCCTCAACCTATTACCCGATTGGTAAGGACCTGCTCTTATAGTTTTACTTGTGTTAAGCGATCAGCCCACTGATTCAAAGCACGCCATACTTCTCGTACGCTGCGGTGGCCTTCATGCCGTCCTTGATGGCGTCGCGGGTGATGTTTTCGGCGTTAACCTTGGCCCAGGCGGCGGCAATGGCTTCTGTTTCGATGGCTTTGGGAACCACCACCACACCGTCATCGTCGGCAAAAACCAGGTCGCCGGGGGCGAAGACCACGTCTTCGATCTCCACCGGAACGTCCACATCGACCACGCGCTGACGGTTCTGGCTATCGTAGACGCAAGTACCCAAAGCATACACATTAAAGCCCATGGCCTTCATTTTGGCGACGTCGCGGACGGCACCATGCACGATGGTGCCGATGCAGCCGGAGTTGTGCGAGGCGGTGGAAAGCAGTTCGCCCCAGATACCCGAACGCATCGAACCACCCGCTGCCGCGATAAGTACATCGCCGGTCTGGCAGCCGTCGACCGCCTTGAGTTCGAGGTCATAGGGGCTGGGATCGACATGAGCCATATCGGCCCAGAGAGTGGTCTTGCAGCGGCCCACCAACATGCCCTGGTCGGTGATTGAGCGCATCTGGATGCGCGGCGAGCTGTTTTTGTAACCCAGGCTGTCCAGGGCGTCGGCGACCACGGCGCTGTAAAGCGACTCGCGCATCATTTCAATGGTAATTTCCTGGGGGACGGCGGCATCGCTCATCTTGGGTCTTGCTCCTCTTTCAGTATGGCTGATTAAAATCCGGCCAGTTTATTTTGGCAGGCGGCACAATAGTGCCCGGGAAACTACCATAACTGCATATAGTTGCCAATTATTCAGAACTTGCTTTTTAATGCTGGGCGAATGAATATAGTATACAAAGGGTTTTAGCCCTCAAGTTCCCAAAGGGGGGAAAGATGAAAAATTCCATTATTCAAAGCTTATCCAAAGCCTTTACACTGGCTTTTCTGATGATTGCCGGTCTGACTGCATGTTCTGATGTAACTTCCGATGATTCAGCTGCAGTCACGGACCGAGAGATGATGCAGGTAGGCTGGTCATCTGCCGACATAACTCCGGATGCGCCGATATACCTCTCAGGGCAGCGATATTCCCGTATTTCAGAAGGTGTGAAAGACCCAATCATGGCCACGGCCCTGGCCCTTGAATCTGAGTCCGGTGAAGGCGTGATTCTTGTAAGTCTGGACGTTGTTGGCATTCCCGATGAGATCAGGGGAGGTGGTGACATGCGCGGGCGTGTGCGGGAGATGGTTAGAGCGGCTCTTCCTGGTGAAGAAGTTCCTCAGCTGGTACTGAATGCCACACATACCCATGCCGGGCCGGTATTGAGCGCAAATGCTACCGCGGCTGGTCTCCAGGAAAACCTCCGCCCCAGACAGGCAGAGCAGTGGGTCGATAAGTTCGACACTGTCATGTTACCTAGCGAATACCTGGACTTTGCGATTCCGCTTATTGCCGAAGCAGCTGTCGAAGCCTGGCAAGCCCGGCAGCCTGGCGGCATAAGCTTCGGCTTAAATTATGCCGTGATCGGTCACAACCGGATAATGTCCTATGCCGATGGCAGCACCACGATGTACGGAGCAACTGACCATCCGGACTTTGCAAATGTCGAAGGCTGGGAAGATCATTCGGTCAATCTGCTTTACACCTGGGATGAAAGCGAAGAACTCACAGGGGTCGTCATTAATCTGGCTGCTCCTTCCCAGAACGATGAAGTTCGGTTCGAAATCAGTGCCGATTTCTGGCACGAGACACGGCTGGCGTTGCGTGAAGAGTTGGGAGATGACCTGTACATCCTTCCCCAGGCTTCAGCCGCAGGGGATCAGTCCGAACGCCCCATGATCCATCGGCGGGCAGAAGGTCGCATGCAAGAATTGACCGGCGAAGGGCTCAGGGAACGTATTGCTGAGCAAATTTCCAACGCGGTTACCGAAATATTGCCTACCATGAAGGAAAACATTGAGTGGAATCCGCAATTTGCCCACGTAACGGAACATGTCCCGCTAACCAAGTCTGATGGCAGCGTTTTGCCGGTCGAGGTCTATGTATTGAGACTGGGCGATTTGGCCTTTGCCACCAACCCTTTCGAACTCTATACGGATTTCGGTGTGCGTATACAGGAGCGCAGTGAAGCAATTCAGACCTTTGTGGTCCAGTTAGCCGGTTCAGGCGACTATGTCGCACCACAGAAGACAATTGCAGGTGGTGCCTACGGAAGCCAGCGGGCATGGGGGCCCCAGGCAGGCCGCGACCTGGTAGAGGGGACAGTTGGCCTCATAGACGGGTTGTGGGCAGCTGACAATGAACCTGACGGGAACAGCATCAGCGTCCTGACAGAGTTCAGTACTGATTGTCTCGACCCTACTAATGAATTATTTGATCCAGATGCTTACGCGAAAAACGCCAGAAAGCTTGACGATGCGCGCTGGAGGATACATCCGCCTGCGTGCGAAGCAGGTGGTCTGGGTTTAACCAGCGAAGACTGCACAGCGGCATCGGAGAGCACGGACCTTGGCTACATTTGCCGTAATGTCGATGTCACCGGCGACCCGTTCTATAACGACAGGCCTGTATGTATGTGGCGCGAGCTGGGTGAAGTCGTGAACAATACCTGTGTCTACCACACGGCCTGCGTGCCCTATGATCAATGGGCTTCCATCGACGACCTTGGGCAAACATGGCAAGACGGACTCGATATCTGTCACTGAGTAGCCTCTTCCTGCGCTATAGCGCAGGAAGTCTGTGAACCGGGGCGCCTGACCACTGGCGCCCCGGTCCAGGCTATGTCCGTGCCAGATGACGCATGGGCGATCATTCCCAACAGCGTGACTGGCTATCGTATTGAGAATGGAGCAATTCGAAGAACCTATTCGCGGGACGCCAGCGAGAACATTCCTGCCGGTGGCGTTGTGATATTTAACAGAAAAGATTCAGTGCCAATTTTTAATTTTAGGTTTGCTATATGAAATATTTTCGACCGCAACTATTCAATTACTCTTTTTGGCTGCTGGCAATTCTGTTTGTCTCTTTTGAATTACAAGCACAATTACCCGACCCGCAACGTTTTGAGGACGCGATTAAAGCCTTCGAAGAACAGGATCTATTAAATCCACCGCCGGAAGGCGCAATCGTTTTAACAGGCAGTTCAAGCATTGCCAGGTGGGATGACCAGGCACATGCTGCCCTGGCACCATTGACAGTTATTCCCAGAGGCTTTGGTGGCAGTGTTATGAACGATCTACTTTATTATTTGGATCGGGTAGCCATCAAATACAAGCCAAGAGCGATCCTCATATACGAAGGAGATAATGATACAGCCCCGTCAAACTCGATCCCCAAAGCCCAAATACTTGATCACCTTGACCAAATAATTCGCCAGATTCACCAGAAATTACCGGATACGCGGATATATGTGCTTTCTGTCAAGCCGAGCGTATCGCGCAAAGCTGTTTGGCCCAGTGCACAAGAGGTCAACGCTGGCTATAAAGCAATGGCGGACCAAGACCCCCTGGTACATTACGTCGATGTAGCAACGCCTCTTCTCAATCCTGATGGAACAGTAAGAACAGATATTTTTGTAGAGGACGATTTGCACTTGAATGACAAAGGCAATGAAATATGGGGCAGAACGATTAAAGCAGCCCTGATGCCTTTTGAAGTCCAGTATGAGAAAACTATCGGGTACAGGCCACAGCCATAGGCTGGGCACTAGTGAATATGTCCTTCCGGCACCAACATCCCAATCAGGGCATGCAGGCTTAAACCGACAAAAAAGCTCTTGGCACTACTTTCCGGATGATTGAAGGGGGCCAGGCACACTCGCTTATTTTGCCGTTTATCTGTGTGTCAGCGCACAGATGCAATGCACACTCAAGTGCCATTCTAACTAACAACCTTCCGATTCTCCCTGGAGATCCAAAGCCCTGCAGCAAAATCGGGTAACGGTTTCCTCCCCCCCATACTGGTTTTTTAAGGTGCACGATTATGAATCACTCAATACGGACAAGCGCCATTCGGCGAACCCCGGCTATCACTTGCCTGGCCATGCTGGTTTTGCTGCTGGGTGCGTGCACTTCAACAGCAGTAGCCCCTACATCTGCGATGGATTCAGCGCGTGATGCTATCGCCAACGCCGAACAAGCTGACGCCCGACAGTTCGCCGGATCAGAACTGGACGAAGCCAAGCAGGAATTCGCCAAGGCGGAACAAGCCATTAGGGACGAGCATATGGAAGACGCAGAACTTCTTGCTCAGCGCGCTCGTGTTAGCGCCGAGTTAGCGTCCGCAAGAACCGAATCCGCAAAGGCCGATGAAGTAAATAGGGAGTTGGCGCGCGGTTCCAAAGCGTTAACGGAAGAAATGCAACGTTCAGGAGATCTTCGATGAACATCTTTACTTTGAAAAAAACAGGTCGTCGATCTATTGCGATGCTGACCCTGGCAACCTTGTTTCTCGGTGCTTGCGCATCTACACAGCCAAGTCCTGCAGGTTCCAGCGAGGTGCGTAGCAAGCTTACTGCGCTACAAAATAATCCAAATTTAAATGACCGGGCAAGAGTAGAAATACGTGAGGCTGAAGAAGCCGTGCGTTTGGCAGAAATTCCGGTGCCTGAGAAACAAGCCGCACTTGGCGAACATCGAGTGTATATGGCAGAGCGCAAGGTAGGTATTGCCGAAGCCAAAGCCAATACCCAGTACGCTGAGGCACAACGCTCACGCTTGAATGAAGAGCGCGACGCAGCCAGATTGCAAGCCAGAACCCAGGAAGCAGACCAAGCCCGGAACGATGCAAAGCAAGCGCGAGCCGACGCCAATCTAGCCGAGGCTGAAGCAGACAAGGCGCGCAGCGACAACGCTCAGGCGAGCGCCAAAAGTGCCAGTGAGACAGCAAGGCTAGAGCAACAGATAGATGAGTTACAGGCTGAAGCGACTGATCGTGGTCTGGTGCTAACGCTTGGCGATGTATTGTTTGCCACTGGCAGCGCTGAATTGCGCAGTGGAACCAATGCAAATCTGGATAAAGTAGTTACTTTTCTCAAAGAGTATCCTGAACGCTCAGTTGTTATTGAAGGGCACACAGACAACGTCGGCAGCGCTGCCTATAACCAGGCCTTGTCACAGCGTCGTGCCGATTCGGTAAGGACTTACTTTACACAGCATGGCATTGTCTCCAGCCGCCAGACTTCATCGGGCAAGGGAATGCATACGCCACTGGCCAGTAACGATGACGCTACGGGCCGCCAACAAAATCGCCGTGTGGAAATTATTATCGGGCATACACCGGCCACGCTGTAGAAAAACAGGCTATGCCACTATTTATTTTACTGTCTGGACAAGCGGTCTACACTCAAGAATAAATACCCCGCCCCCAAAACGCCTCATTGCAATAAATTGGATGAGGTGTTTTTTTGTGAATTGCAAGAGAGTATCGGCCGCCGCCAGGAAGGCGAGGTGCTGCTATGGTAGCTATATCTGGTCAGGCTTTGCGGTATTCGGCCGTAAGCGTAAATGCACTGGCAATCGGAACATCTGTACGGCGATCAATTCTGCACTTTGCATTTACCAGCCATACGCTTACATGCAAGCTGCCCCCCATTACTGTAGACTGGGCAGTGTCAACGCACATGGAAGGAGTTTGATCAAATGCCAAAAGATCCCGTTTTTTCGACAACAGCAAAAAAAATTCTGCAATGACAAAAAATTCTGTAATAACAGAGTTAACCGTTCACGAAGACAACCTGCTGCTCAATGCTTTGCCGGAAGAGACCAGAAAACGTATCGACCCGTACCTGAAACTGACGGAACTGCCGCTAGGCGACGTTTTGTACGAGTCGGGCGAGGTTATGAACGACATCTATTTTCCCACCGACTCCATCGTTTCACTGCTCTATGTAATGGAAGATGGCAGTTCAACGGAGATATCCGTCGCGGGTAACGAAGGGGTTGTCGGCATTGCGCTATTCATGGGTGGGCAAAGCACCGCGAGCCGGGCCATTGTCCAGAGTGCGGGCTACGCCTATCGGCTCGCCGGCAGGCACCTTAAGGCCGAATTCGATCGCAATAGCAATCTGCATCATCTGCTGTTGCGCTACACCCAGGCGCTCATCACTCAGATGGCGCAAACGGCGGCCTGTAAACGCCATCACTCCATCGACCAGCAACTTTGTCGCTGGTTGTTGCTGTCCATGGATCGTCTCAAGGGTGACGAGCTAAAAATGACCCAGGAGCTTATTGCCAACATGCTCGGCGTCCGACTCGAGGGCGTTACCGAGGCCGCGGGCAAATTGCAGCGGCTCGGCGCCATTGAATACCGACGCGGCCATATCAAGGTGATTGACCGCCCGACACTGGAAAAGCTCAGTTGCGAGTGTTACGCCGTCGTCAAAAAAGAATCCGACCGGTTGCTAAAATATTTTACCTCTCCACGACCTCCAACCAAACCCCTCGGCTAAATCGCGGGCGATTGGAGAGTATTTTACCCTAACCCCCGGTTAGTGGCCTAGCGAACCGACTTGCTCACCCCAGAGTGTCATTCTATGCGTGCCCAGCGGCCACAGCAGCCGTTCGGCACGCTAATGGCACTTGCTGGCGGAGTTGACGAATTGACGATGGCGATTAGGGAACTACCCGTGGTAAACCGCTTGATTGCCGGCCTGCCGCCAGGTGAGCGCGATGCGCTGCTAGACCAGTGCGAAAATGTTGAGCTCGTCTTTGGCGACCTGCTTTACCGACAGCATGAGCGCTATACGCACGCATATTTCCCCCTGACCGCCTTTATCTCGCTTTCGGGCTCTACTGATGGCCATCCACCTATGGAGATAGGTATGGTCGGTCACGAGGGTATGCTCGGTGCAACCCTGCTGCTGGACCTGGATTTGGCACCACATCAGGCGGTCGTACAGGGATCGGGGACAGCCTTGCGAATAGACAATAGCTCACTACAAAATCTGCTTGCCGATAACCCAGGGCTGCTCAAGGGGCTGCAGCGCTACCTCTTCCGGTTAATGGCGCAGGTGTCACAGACTACCCTCTGTACAGGTTTCCACCTGGTAGAAATGCGTCTGGCACGCTGGCTACTGATGAGCCACGACCGATCTCACTCTGACTACTTGCATATGACCCACCAGTATCTCGCCGACATGCTCGGTGTGCGCCGCAGCGCGGTGACCATTGCCTCCGGCATACTCAAGAAAGCTCGGCTGATCGGCTATTCACGAGGGATCATCAGCATTCTTGATCGCGCGGGACTGGAAGCAGCCGCCTGCGGATGCTATTCCGCAGAGCGGTTTTCCATCCCCGACTGAAGAGATCCGAGAACTCTGTACGAGTGTCACGCGCAAGAATGACAAAATCCAGTACACACAGCACATCACCCGAAAAGCCTTTCCACCCTCCCGCCTGGCAATACGCTTCGGCGACTGTCGGGCTGGGCTACAGCTTCAGATATTCAGGTTAAATATCCCGATCAAGCCAATAGCGATCAGGTAGCCTGCAACAATATAGTTGAGCAGCTTCGGCACAGCCAGGATAAGAATACCGGCAACCAGCGATACCAGTGGGGCAAGTTCAATACTGAGGTTCATGGTTTTTCCTTTTTTTTGTTGGCAATAAACTCTGGGCAATGGAACCCGGTTGTTGGCAATACCTCCAGGGCGGTCCTTGCTTAACTTTTCTGTCAGCCAGGTCGCTTCTATGGGCTTGCGCAATCAGCAAACTGGTTCCAAAAAAAAGCCGTTCGCCCGAAATTATATCGGAGCGAACGGCTGATCTACTGAATCAGCAGATCAATGGGGGTAGTCAAGAATAATGTTGACGCGTCGGTTTTGCTGACGTCCTTCTGTGCTGGTGTTATAGGCAAAACGGCGAGTCTCGCCGAAGCCCTGCACTTTCAGGCGCGAACGCGTAATATCAAACTCCTCGACCAGATAGGAAGCAACACTCTCAGCGCGCTGCTGAGATATCCGCTGCGCCATATCGGGGCTGGCATTGTCCGAATGACCTTCCATAGTCGCCATAATTTCGGGATTTTCCTTGAGGAACCGGGCGACTCGGCCAAGCTGGTTGCGATACTCCGGTCCGATATTTGCGCTGTTCGTATCAAACTCGATGTGCATGGCCAGTGTCATACGCGCGGGCAAGGTTTCCAGTCCGGCGATATCCGTTGCGCAACCAATGATGGCAGCAATGCGTCGATTCTCACGCTTGCCTTCCTCAGTTCGATTGTCGGCAATGGGGCGTGTCTCACCCAGCCCTAAAGCAACCAGCCGTGGGTGAGCTATCTGGTGCTCACTGACAAGGTAGTCCACAACACTTTGGGCGCGACGTTGTGACAGTTGCCGATTGGTCTGCGCGGCACCAACATTGTCGCTGTGGCCTTCAATCACGGCAGTAGTTTCCGGATAGCGTTGCAGGAAGGTAGCCAGCACTGCCAGTCTTTCCTGTTCTTTAAGCTGGATCTCATCCTGGGCAACTTCGAACTGGATATTCAGAAGGCTACAGTATTCCGCAGTCGCCGCTGGAAGGGGTGCGACAATAAGGGTTTCAGACGGAACTGGAGCCGGGGCGGAAGAAGATGAAGCAGACGATGCCGTGCGTCCAAAGTGATAAACCAGTCCTACCGAGACCAGGTCAAGATCACCTTTTTCGCTGCTTACTGCGTCAACCATTCGGTAGCGCTCGACTTCGAAACGCATATCCAGATTGTCGCTGATGCCGTGCTGATAACCCAGGCCCACCTTGTAGTTGGTTGTCCTTTTGCTGACACGAGGGTTGAGCAGGCTTACACCGCCAGTGCTGGCAAATTCAACCTGGGACTCACTGCGATGACGACCGTACCGGAGAAACAGATTTGAATTCTCCGAGACC
>Ga0222652_1000114_pt1 | contig 40707 bp, 48 predicted proteins | sample AntAcemetagen371_FD_179803 | JGI IMG/M metagenome (GOLD analysis project Ga0222652, IMG submission 179803) | Saline water microbial communities from Ace Lake, Antarctica - #371 | ecosystem: Environmental > Aquatic > Non-marine Saline and Alkaline > Saline | place: Antarctica: Ace Lake... | reverse complement strand
GGTTGAAGAGGTTGAAGAAATTCAAGAGGTTGAAGAAGCCAATGAAGATGAAAAGGCTTCTGAAGAAAAAACTGCAAAAGCGGATGAGGAGGACAAGTAATGGCCAGATTTTCACGTCGTCGCAAATTTTGCCGCTTCACGGCTGAAGGCATAGAGAGTATCGATTACAAAGATCTCGATACGCTGAAACAATATATTGGCGAGAACGGCAAGATCGTTCCAAGCCGCATCACGGGTACCAAGGCACGTTATCAGCGTCAGCTGGCAACCGCGATCAAACGCGCGCGCTATCTGGCACTTTTGCCTTATACCGACAACCACAAATAATTGGAGTTGTAGGATGCAAGTAATTCTTTTGGAAAAAATTGGCCGTTTGGGCAATATTGGTGACCGGGTCGATGTAAAAGCCGGTTATGGTCGCAACTTTCTTGTGCCACAAGGTAAAGCAGTTCCGGCAACGCGTGACAGCATTGCCAAGTTTGAAGAGCGTCGAGCCGAGCTCGAAGCCGCTTCTGCGGAAAAAATCACCGCTGCCCAGGGCCGCGCCAAATTGATAGACCAGATCGGTGAGATCAGTATCGTTGCCAATGCCAGTGAAGAAGGCAAGCTCTTTGGTTCTGTTGGTACGCGTGAGATTGCCGAAGCAGTGACTGCTGCTGGCCAGGAACTGGAAAAGGCTGAAGTTATGTTGCCTGAAGGTGCAATTCGTGAACTTGGCGAATACGACATCGATCTGCAACTGCACTCGGATGTCGCTACCACGATTAAATTGATTGTTACTGCTGAATAGATTTTTGGCGATTAGCAGGCCAGATCTGCTTGATAAAACCGGAATGCCCCAGTTGGTGATTCCGGTTTTTTTTTATCTGTACTAAAGGCTAGAATAGCTCGGCTCTGGTCCGGGAAATTTTTTCCTGACCACAAGTGCAAGGCGGAAAGTTTGTATGACTTCTGAAGTACGCGTCCGGACACGCATAAGACCCAAAAACGGGCGCAAATTCATTCTGGTCGCCAATTCCAAGGGCGGCAGTGGAAAAAGCACGCTGGCTACCAATCTGGCAGCTGCCTATGCACGTCTGGGGTTTGATACCTGTCTGGTTGATTGCGATCAACAACGCTCATCTCTTGCCTGGATGGAGATGCGCCCACCAATAGCGCCATTAATTACGGCAGTCAGTGGGTGTGCTGAAGTAGGTGTCCCTCAACTGGACTGGGCCCTGCGGGTTTCACCAGATACCAGCCGGGTCATTGTTGATAGCCCGGGTGCCATGCGAGACCAGAGGCTGTACGATACTCTGCAAAAGGTCGATGACATTTTGGTGCCGGTGCTACCTTCCATCGTGGATATTCGTGCAACGACTGAGTTTTTGAAAGAAGTCTATATTTCACCGGGATTTCGCACTTCCAATAAACGACTGTTCGTTATTGGCAATCGGGTAGATAAGCGCAACAAATATTTTCATCAGCTCAGCCGGTTTCTTAAGCGCATGGGTTCTCATGAGGTGATGAGCTTGCCTGACTCTTATGTGTTTTTGCGATGTGCTGAAGAGGGTATTGGTGTTGCCGACCTGAATGACTCACCGCGCTATGAGGAGCCCCGTACAGCCATGCTCAAAATTATTAATGCTATCGAAACCAATGCTGTTTGAAGATTATATTGTCGTGTTCAGTGTCCCCCTGGTGTCCGGGGGCAAGAATCCCTACGCACTAAGTAGCCCGGCCCTTTGCCTGGAGTACATATGAGCGAAAATGTCGTCAATATTTCAAATTCTGAGCCAGCCCCACGACGAGGGGCCGGGCCTCTGCCTCATTCCATTGAAGCCGAGGCTGCAGTGATTGGTGGCCTGATGCTCGCCGGCGACCAGTCCTATGACAGCATTGCCAGCCTGGTACGCATAGAAGATTTTTTTGACGCACGCCATCAGCAGATTTTTGATTCTCTTGGGCGACTGGCCGAAGAACGGCAACCGTTTGACCCGATCACGATCTGTGATGAACTCAATAGCCGAAAACAGTTAAACAAGGCGGGTGGTGCCAGCTATATTTCTGAGCTGTCGGCCAATACCCCCAGTGCCGCGAATATTGAAGCCTATGCCCGTATCGTTAGTGAGCAGGCAACCCTGCGCAAGCTGATTGGTGCGGCCAGTGATATTATCAGTCTCAGCCACAGCCCTGACGGCGCCACCGCCGATTCCTTATTGTCCTCGGCAGAACAAAGTTTTCTGGAGATCTCTGAAGGGCGCCCTCGCGATAATGGTTTTATCAATGTCGATAATCTGCTCAAAGGAGCTATTGATCGTATTGAAGAGCTTTATGAGTCTGGTAATACCATTACTGGTGTGACCACAGGTTTTACTGACCTTGATGAAAAAACATCAGGTTGGCAGCGAGCAGATTTGATTGTGGTCGCCGCCCGACCATCTATGGGTAAAACTGCACTGGCACTTAATATGGTGGAGTCTGCACTTTTCTCGTCCGACAAACCGGTATTGGTCTTTAGCCTGGAAATGCCTGCTGATGCGCTGGTAATGCGGTTGCTGGCATCGATTGGCAAGATCAAGCTCAAGCATATTCGCGATGGTAATCTTACTGGTGACGATTGGGACAAACTCGCCAAGGCAGCGGCAAAACTCAAGGGACGCAAACTGTTTATTGATGATACTCCGGGGCTGACCCCTACTGACGTGCGTGCCCGAGTGCGTCGTCTGGCGCGTGAGCAGGGCTCCAATCCGGCCATGGTCATGCTCGATTACCTGCAGTTGATGACAACAGCTGGTCCCAGTGAGGGGCGGGTTCAGGAGATCTCCGAAATTTCGCGTTCGATGAAACAGATTGCGCGTGAATTTGACTGTCCCCTGCTGGCGCTTTCCCAGCTGAATCGAGGCGTGGAACAGCGACCCAACAAGCGACCAATGAACTCCGACTTGCGGGAATCCGGGGCTATTGAGCAAGACGCCGACGTTATTGTGTTTATCTATCGAGATGAGTACTACAACGAAGATAGCCCGGATAAAGGCATTGCCGAAATCATTATTGGTAAACAGCGCAACGGTGAAATCGGTACCGTTCGCCTACAATTTCAGGGTGAATACACCCGCTTTAATAATCTGGCGTCTGAGTTTCGAGCACCGAAACAAGACTAACCCTAACTTCCCCTATATTTTCCTGTTATGGCTCTTCAGGTAATCCGAGACATCAGCCAGCTTCGTTCCATATTGGATAAGCATCGTCTGCAAGATAAAGACATTGTTTTGGTTCCCACTATGGGCAACCTGCATGAGGGCCATATGGCTCTGATTCGGTTGGCCCATAAGCACGGTGATGTGGTGGTCAGCAGTATTTTTGTTAATCCGCTACAGTTCGGCCTTAATGAAGACTGGGATCAGTACCCGCGTACCTTTGAATCAGATGTGGCCAGCCTCAATGACGAAAACTGTCATTACCTGTTTTTCCCCACCGATGAAGAAATGTATCCTAACGGGATGGAAAGCCAGACGCGCGTATTTTGCCCGACCATGACGGATGTACTCTGTGGTGCTTCCAGGCCAGGTCATTTTGAGGGCGTAACCACTGTTGTAACCAAACTGTTCCATATTGTTGACCCGGATGTGGCCGTGTTTGGTGAAAAAGACTGGCAACAACTTGCCGTTATCCGCCGCATGGCAGCTGATCTTTGCATGCGGGCAAAAATTGTTGGTGCTCCCATTGCCCGTGATCACGATGGTTTGGCGCTAAGTTCACGCAATGCATTTATTACTGCGGATGAGCGCCCCAGGGTCAGCCAGTTAAACCAATCACTGGAGTGGGCCAGGCAGCAAATACAGAATGGCAAGCGCGACTATGGGCGTATCGAGGCGGAGGCAAAACAACAGATTCTTGACGCAGGCTTTCGACCAGATTACTTTTCTGTGTGCAACGCACAAAATCTAGCTCCGGCGCTGGACGATGATACTGATTTGGCTATACTGGGCGCCCTTTTTACAGAGGGTGCTCGTCTTATAGACAACGTCCGGTTGGAAATCTAAAGGTAAGCACTTACTGACTATGTTGACCAATATGCTCAAGGCAAAGCTTCATCTTGCAACGGTTAGCCAGGCCGAGCTGCATTACGATGGATCCTGCGCGATAGATGAAGATCTGATCGAAGCCGCTGGAATGCGCGAGTTCGAGGCGATTGATATTTACAATGTAAACAATGGTGAGCGATTTACGACTTACATCATCAAAGGCCAGCGTGGTTCAAAAATGATCTCCATGAATGGCGCCGCTGCACGCAAGGTGCAAGTGGGAGACCGGGTGATTATTGCCTCTTACGGTCAGTATTCCGAACAAGAACTACAAAGCTTCAAACCAAAGCTGGTGTATCTGGATGAGCAGAACAATATTATCCGGACTAACAAGACCATTCCCGTCCAGGCCGTTTAAAGCTATTACGTCTGGGTGACAGCGTAAAATCTCGCTTAAACGACCAGCTTTCTGTCTGGAAACCCGGATTAGTAATCCATGGGCAGAGTAAAAATTTACTCTGCCCCCAATTTATTGAACTTGCGTTGGCACGGTGGGCAAGGCTTTAATGTTCATATCTTCTTCGCAAGTCTGTGTAATTTTTTAATGAGCCTGATCGACGAGTTTATTGCCAAGCACCATCTTCCCGAGAGTTTTCGTGATGTGGCAGAAAATCATTATTTGCCCCTTTGCCAGCAAGTAAAAAACTGGCGCAAAGAAAAAAAAAGTGCTTCAGAGCAACCCTTGGTGCTGGGAATTAACGGCGCGCAGGGTACGGGTAAATCAACTCTGGCAGACTTTATTGCCGAAGTACTGACGTTCGAGGTCGGGGCCGAGGTAGCTGTGCTGTCAATAGATGACTTTTATCTGACAAAGGAAGACCGCAATAAACTGGCCAAAGATATCCACCCGCTTTTGGCTACTCGCGGTGTCCCTGGAACCCATGATTTACCACTGGCGTTTAAAACCATAAATTCCCTGATAGCCGGCAAGGCCGGAGTACATCTTCCGCGATTCTCCAAATCAGTCGATGAGCGTGCAACTGAGGATGTCTGGCCAATTACCAATGGCCCGGTAGACCTGATTATCCTGGAGGGTTGGTGTGTTGGCTCGATACCTGAAGTTGAAGACTCACTGGAAGAACCAATTAACGAGCTGGAATTGGAAGAAGATCAGGCTGCTTATTGGCGTACCTATGTAAATGATTGTCTCAAAGGTGAATACCAGGTTTTGTACAGCCTGCTCGACAAGTTAATTATGCTCAAGGCGCCAAATTTCGAGTGTGTCTATAACTGGCGACTGGAGCAGGAGCAAAAGCTCCTGGCCAAGGTGGGGCATGAGGCCTCAGGAATCATGAATGAAGATCAGATTGCCCGTTTTATCCAACACTATGAACGACTGACGAGGCATAATCTGGACGTGCTTCCGAAAGTGGCGGATCAGGTTTTGGTCCTCAAGCCTGATCACGGGATTAAGGGTCTGACATCCTGATTTTTATTGGGGTTAATAAATTCGTACTGATTCTAGAGGCCAAAGGATTCCAGAATGGGGCAGGGCCCCGGTATTCCAGCGTCGCAGTGGCTTGCCAGCTTTTGCAGAGAGTCGCGTGCCTGCTGCAGCTCAGAAATCCTGCTGTCGAGTTTTTTAATGCGCGCCTGGGCCAGCGCCCGAACTTCCTTGCGATCCTCACTTGAATCCAGCGCCAAAAGCGTTTTGATCTCGTTCAGGGAAAAACCTGCTGCCTGGGCCTTGCGGATAAACATCAAACGGCGCAGATACTCGTGGCCATAGTGGCGAAAGCCACCCTGGCGATCGGGAACGTTTAGCAAACCCTCGCGCTGGTAGAAGCGGACGGTCTCGACACTCACAGCAGCGGCTGCGGCGAGCTTGCCAATGGTGTAAGCTTCGGGCTGTTGACTCTGTACCATGGTACGGAATTTATACTCCAAATCGAAAAGTATCAACTACCAGGGAGATTTCTGATGAAAGAGACTAACCAGGAAGCTGTGAATAGCAAAAAAGCGGTGCTTTATCGCATGGTGATGGCGGATCATATGTGTCCCTTCGGGCTTAAGGTACGGCATCTTTTGCAAAGTTCAGGATTCGCAGTGGAAGACCATCACCTGACCAGCCGCGAACAGATTGACGCATTCAAGCGGGAGCAGGAAGTCAGTACCACTCCTCAGGTATTTATCAACGGAGAGCGCATTGGCGGCTACGAAGATGTGCGCAAATTTCTCGGCAAGCCCGTGGCGGAACCAGGAGCAACCAGTTACCGACCGGTAGCTGCCATGTTTGCCATGACAGCACTGATGGCCCTGGCGGCCAGCTTCGCTGTTACGGGAAGCCTGCTCAGCCAGCAGGCAGCAGAGTGGTTTATCGCCTTTTCCATGGTAGTGCTGGCACTGTTGAAACTCCAGGATGTGGAGAAATTCTCCAGCATGTTCCTGAACTATGATTTGCTGGCCCGGCGCTGGGTGCCCTACAGTTATATCTACCCCTTTGCTGAAGGACTGGCAGGCGTGCTGATGGTTGCTGGCGCGCTGAACTGGTTGTCGGTTCCCGTTGCGCTGTTTATCGGGGGCATTGGTGCGGTGTCCGTATTCAAGGCTGTCTATATCGATAAACGTGAGCTCAAATGCGCTTGTGTAGGCGGTTCCAGTAATGTGCCGCTGGGCTTCGTATCACTTACGGAAAATCTGATGATGATTGGTATGGCTCTCTGGATGTGGTTCGGTCACTAGACTTTTTAGTTTGTCTCTTTGACAATAACTCTAAAAACGGCTTAACCTCACCCTTCAGATCTTCTATCAAACGAGTATTAAAATAAAAAAGCCATGAAACGCTCAATTCAAACACTTTACATAATTTTCATGCTGTTGCCGTTCATCGCCTTTCCTGCAAGCGCGCAGGATCTCGATGAGCGCATAGTCCATCAAGATCCGTCAGACTATCGAGAATCCCCTGCGCACTTTGGTGCTGGGCCGATAGAATACACAGAGATGATTGGCCGCAATGAGATGGCGACTAATTTTCTATACCTTCACGCCGGACGTATCCCTGTGGGTGGTGGTATCGGACATCATTTCCATCACAGTATTGAGGAAATGTATGTGGTGCTAAGCGGGGAAGCGGAATTTACGATAAACGGCCACACATCCGTACTTAAGGCGCCCGTGGTTGTACCCAATAAACTGGGGAGCTCACATGCATTGGTGAATACTTCAGATGAACCGCTTCGCTGGATGAACTTTGCTGTCAGTGAAGTGAAAGCCAGGGGGGATGCATTTGATCTGAGAGATAGCCGTGTTGGTGCGGATCTTGACCCTGTTCCTGTTTTTGTTTACGGCCAACTGAATCAGGAATCGCGCAGAAGGGCTGTGTTTGAACAATCTGACGAGGATGTGGAGTACACACGAATACTCGGACCTGAGGTTTTTAGTACCACCTGGAATCATGTCGACCAAATAATTATTCCTCGTGGAGATTCGACAAACGCCCGTCAACTTGATGGTATTGAAGAAGTGTATTACGTGATGGAAGGCTCCGGGACCATCACCATTGATGGGGAAACCGCCTCGGTAGAAATGGACGATGCATTCCCTGTGTCCATGGGCGAGACTATTTCTGTTTCCAACTCCGGTTCAGGTGATCTCAAGGTTTTGGTCATTGGCATCAGGCAGGAATCGGCTATGGAATCCCCGGCCATTGTGTTGCAAATGGATTTTGTTGTTCCTGAAGAAAACCAGGAAGCCTTCGAAGAAATGTATCACTCGATATATGTTCCTGCCATGAAAGTTCAGGATGGCTATCTGGGATCCAAACTATTGCGTTTGTATCCGGAACAGGTAGCAGAGCGAATTGAGGCCATACCTACGGAATACAACTATCAGATCCAGATTTCCTACGATACCGAAGAAAACCGTCGTCGCTGGGAACTGAGCGATCAACATGATATTGCCTGGCCGGCTGCCACCAGTCTGGTGGATGAGTTCAAATGGCGGGGTTATGACGTGAAGGGTAGCGACGACGATAATTGATTCTTGGAATTAGCCACGTGATAAGGCAGTGAGTTTAGTTCCGGCGTGAGCGAAAAATCAGAAAAATAAGGCAGCCGCTACATCTCTGTAAGCGGCTGGCATACTTCGGTTAATGAATAGGTGAAAGAAGGTCTGGATTGGTTACAAGATTTCTTACGCCATGCGCATGATTTTCATCGAACTCGTTTCCTTCACACCAAGTGCCTACAGTTTTGATATCGACTTTAGCTACTTCTGGGCGGACACTCCAGGTCACCTGAAATGGAGAGCCTTGTTCGTTATAGCCCGGGCCAGTGGTGGAACCGGCATATAAAACGGGTTCACCTGTATCAGTGGGAATGCCTGTTGCTCGATAGTAACTATTTTGCTGGCTTACCGCAGTCAGTTCTGCAAAGTCATTCGCATTGTGGTCATTCACCAGGACAAATACTTGCGTCTCAACTCTAAGCTGGGGGTTGCCAATTGATGGGCTTAAACAAGCGCCTAAGGTAGGGCCCGGCTGAATTTGAGAGGTGGTATGCACATAGTGCAACTCTATGGTGTCACCTGATTCAAGTGAGCCATGGTCACTGGGGCAAATGGCCTGTCTAACTGGCGCTCTTTCCTGCGCCGTCAGAGTCCCTGAGTATATATACCCAGTGCGCTGGCCTTGACCATCGCCATTGCCAGCATAGGTCGTGAACTCCCCTCCCGAATGCTCAGCATTTTTATGAAAATGAATATTGCACAGATTCATCATCCTGTGAGCAGGTGCTTCAGAAAAGACAACTGGGTTCAATCCTATACTGGAATCAATATCGCGTGGGGATTGTGGTCCAAAGCCCTGGCCCTGAGTATTTTGTGCCAGATTGGTTTTTTGTTGGGCGATAGCTTCGTCTGAAACCATGGCAGATATGTGGTGATCTGCATCGACTGTAAGGGGTAGAAACACGAATGCAGAGATAGTCAGTATACAGCCGACGTTATTCATTTTTTATTTTTCTCCATATAATCAAGGTTGCAAAACATATGAGAGTATACGAGTCAAAAAACCCTTAAGTCCTTACGGATTATATTAAATAATTTTTATTCGCGTTAACCGGGACTTGGTTTGGAATACTCGGCCTTGGCCAATATCTGGTCCAGTCTGTTGGCAAATGACTGCCTGTCTGTGTAATTAAATGGCGGCGCCCCGCCGGTTTCTACGCCTGAGGATCTGAGTTGATCCATGAAATCACGCATATTCAGGCGTGCACCGATATTGTTTTTTGTATATAGCTCGCCGCGTGGGCTCAATGCCTGGCTGCCTTTGGCGATCACTTCGGCGGCCAGGGGGATGTCCGCGGTAATCACCAGATCACCCGCTTCTACACGTTGGACAATTTCATTGTCCGCCACATCAAAACCCTGTGGTACCTGGACGGATTGAATAAATTTGGATTTGGGCACGCTGATGTATTGGTTGGCAACCAGGGTCACCAGGATTTCCCGGCGCTGGGCCGCACGAAAAAGAATCTCTTTAATCGGCACCGGACAAGCATCGGCATCCACGTAGATTCTCAGGGTGTCAGTGCCTCCATTGTGTGCACTAATTTGTCTTTGTATTCACCTATGAGCTCGCCAGTGTTTGAATCGAAGTGGTCGTTGAAGTTGGGTACAGAGAGGTGTGCCTTGATTTCGGTACCAAATCGGGGAAAAGAATTGAGGGCTATGTCCATCGCATTAGCACCGCCACGGCCTCCGGGGGAGGCAGATAGAAGAATCATAGGGGTATCCTGAAAAATCTGTTTTTCGATACGGGTGCACCAGTCAAACAGGTTTTTCCAGGCGGCGGGAAAATTGCCATTGTGTTCAGCGGTAGAAACAACCAGCAAGTCGGCGCTGGCGATTTTGGCTAAAAATGCTTTGGCGGGTTCTGCGTGGCCAATCTCGGCTTCTTTATCTTCACTGAAAAGAGGAATTTCGAAGTCATTGAGATCAAGAACTTCAGTTTCGGCGCTTTTAATTAGTCCGGCAGCATAGGTGGCTAGCTGTTTGTTAATGGAACTGCGGCTGCTACTGGTAGAAAAGGCGACAACTTTCACGAAAACTCCTTATGAGGTCAATGTATGGGTTTGTACGAGCTAAACTGGTATTGAGATTTCCAGTAATGAAAATCTGTTTTAGTACTGACTTTGCGGCATATGTACTACCAGGCCTTCCAGCTCTTCGGTCACTTCGATCTGGCATGAGAGCCGGCTATTTTCCTGTATTTCGGCAGAGAGCTCCAGCATCAGCTGTTCTTCTTCAGATGCTGGCCCGGTTTTTTCAATCCAGGAATTGTCGACGATGCAGTGACAGGTTGCGCAGGCACAGGCACCACCACACTCACCAATAATGCCGTCGATCATATTATCCACGGCGCCTTGCATAACGCTGTCGCCGACCGGTACATCGGCTTCGAAGGCATTGCCGTTGTGATCAATATAGGTAATAAGCGGCATGAAAAAACTCCTGATAATTCGTATTTTGTCTACTTTATAAGTTCGAGCATTTGTCTGGCTTCGAGGCTTTCGTCGGCCAATTCTTCCGGGCTGAGTGACTTGTTATTCCGCAGCATCTGCTGGGCTAGACGGAACTCCAGGGGTCGATTTACACAGTCGGCAGCCACCAGTTTGCCGCGATTAAAATACCATGCAACAAAACTGTGTGAATTTTCGATATCGCCGCGAATAATCACCTTGTCGTAATCATCATTCAGTCCCACCATTTGGAGCTTGAGATCGTATTGGTCTGACCAGAACCAGGGTACTGATTTATAGGGTTTAATTTTGCCACAGATGGTCGCAGCGGCCGTTATGGCTTGCTCAGTGGCATTGGGCACCGACTCCAGTCGCAGTATACGGTTGAAAATGCCATTGGGATGTCGGGTGCAATCGCCTGCGGCAACGATATCCCGATCTTCTTCTGTCGCTGCATATTCGTCGACAATAATGCCGTCATCCACGGGTAGACCGCAGGCTTCGGCCAGTTCTGTGTTGGGGATAACGCCAATGCCAATAATCACCAAATCGGCAAGAAAACGCTTGCCACTGGCACAGTCAACGCTTTTTACCCAGTCGTCTCCTTCAAAAGCATCGGGTATCTCATTGGTATGTATTTGAACCCCTTCCTCGGTATGAACCCGGGTGAAGAAATCAGACACCTGAGCCGCAGTGACACGACGCAGAATGCGGTGGGAATGTACAAGAATATCTACGGACATTCCCAGTTTGCGCAATAGTGCGGCTGTTTCCAGTCCAATATAGCCGCCGCCGATAATTACGGCCCTGCCTCCGTATTTGATATCTTGCCTGATGTTCTTGGCGTCGGCCAGATTACGCAGATAGTGGATGCCGGGCAGGCTGGCTCCAGCGATGTTGATTTTGCGAACCCGGGCGCCAGTGCAGAGCGCCAGTTTGTCGTACTTCAATTTATCGCCACTGCATAGAAAAACGGCTTTGTTATCCCGATCTATGCTTTCGGCGCGGGTATTAAGCAGCCATTCGATGTTGAGCTTTTTATAGGCCGCCGGTTTACGAATCAGCAGGTCTTCAGCAGTTTTTTCGCCGCTTAAATAGGTTTTGGAAAGTGGTGGTCGATGATAGGCAACTTGTTGTTCGTCACTGACAACAATGATGCGTCCTTCCCAGCCCTCCTGGCGCAACCGCGGGGCCAGCTGGGAGGCAGCATGGCTGCCACCAATAATCACGGCAGTGAGATCGGACTTCATGGCTGGACTAACTTCCCTGAATTTATATCAGTTCAAAGACTAACCCAGTAAGGTTAGCCAGACGAGCCGTATCAAGTAAAAATATCTTAACGTTTGTATGGAATCTGTGGCAGCAATCATTGCCCCTTCAGGCAACATGTGATTTCCTTGGGCATATAATTATTTTGATTTATGGGAGGCAGTAGATGTCAGAACAGAAGTTTTATCAGGTGCCGGCAGCAATCGCCGATAGCGCTTACATCAATCCGGTTCAGTATGCTCGTCTCTATAAGGAATCCGTCGAGCAGCCCCGGCTTTTCTGGTCGCGCCACGCGCAGGAATTTCTGACCTGGAGCAAAGAGTTTGATCAGGTTTTTGATTTCGACTTTACTGAAGGGCGGGCCAGCTGGTTTGAGGGTGGACAGCTCAATGTCTGCGTGAATTGTGTTGATCGCCATCTGGACGAGCGTGCAGATGAGGTGGCAATTATTTGGGAGGGGGATGACCCCAATGACAGCAAGGAAATCACCTACGCTGAATTGCATAAAGAAGTCAGCCGGCTGGGCAATGTGCTGCGAGCCCAGGGAGTAAAAAAGGGCGACCGGGTTTCTATCTATATGCCCATGATTCCGGAAGCAGCTTACGCCATGCTTGCCTGTGCGCGAATCGGTGCGGTGCACTCAGTGGTGTTTGGCGGGTTTTCACCCAGCTCTCTTGCCGACAGAATTCAGGATTCCGATTGCCAGGTCGTGATTACCGCTGACGAAGGTGTCCGTGGTGGCAAGATTATTCCGCTGAAAGAAAATACCGACAAAGCGCTGGCAGAGTGCCCCAATGTTCGCGCCTGTCTGGTGATCAAGCGCACTGGAGGCGAGATTCACTGGGTGGAGGGTCGCGATCTCTGGTATCACGATCAGATGGAAGTGGTCAGCGATGAATGCGAACCGGAAGTCATGGACTCCGAAGATCCCCTGTTTATTCTTTATACATCCGGTTCTACCGGAAAACCCAAAGGCGTACTGCACACCAGCGCCGGCTATCTCCTGCAATCGGCCATGACGTTTAAGTATGTGTTTGATTATAAAGAAGGAGAGACCTATTGGTGTACCGCGGATGTTGGCTGGATTACTGGTCACAGCTATATTATTTACGGCCCGTTGGCCGTGGCTGCGAAAACCCTGATGTTTGAGGGCGTACCCACTTACCCCGATGCCAGTCGCTGCTGGCAAGTATGCGACAAGCACAATGTCTCTCAGTTCTACACTGCACCAACTGCGCTGAGAGCGTTGATGGGGCAGGGCAATGAATACGTCACCAAAACCTCACGTGAATCCCTGCGCATTCTGGGTACCGTGGGCGAGCCTATCAACCCCGAGGCCTGGGAATGGTACTATCATGTCGTTGGTGAAGATCGCTGCCCGATTGTCGACACCTGGTGGCAGACCGAAACCGGCGCACACATGATTACGCCTCTGCCCGGGGCCACCGGCTTGAAACCGGGCTCGGCAAGCAAGCCTTTCTTTGGAGTACAGCCTGCACTGCTGGATGAAAACGGCAATGAAATCGAAGGTGAGGGTGCCGGTGCCCTCTGTATCAAACACAGCTGGCCGGGTCAGATCCGCACCGTATTTGGTGATCACCAGCGCATGATCGATACATATTTCTCTACCTACAAGGGTTATTACTTCACTGGTGATGGCGCACGCCGCGACGCTGACGGTTATTACTGGATCACCGGACGGATGGACGATGTACTCAATGTCAGCGGCCACCGCATGGGCACAGCTGAAGTCGAAAGCGCACTGGTGTTGCATGAAAAAGTAGCCGAAGCCGCTGTGGTTGGTTTCCCCCATGACATCAAGGGGCAGGGTATTTACGCTTATGTAACTCTTATGTCAGGACAGGAACCCAGTGAGGATCTTAAAAAAGAGTTGGTGGATCTCTGCGTGCAGGAAATCGGCGCCATTGCCAAACCCGACGCTATTCAGTGGGCACCTGGATTGCCCAAGACCCGTTCCGGCAAAATTATGCGCCGCATCCTGCGCAAGATTGCCTGCAACGAGCTGGACAATCTGGGCGATACGTCTACTTTGGCTGACCCAGCCGTCGTTGAGCAGCTCATCGAAAACCGGGTGAACAAATAGTTTCCAAACCTGGGGTCAGAATAAATTTTAGTCTGACCCCAAATATTGATGGATAATCTTTTATCGGAAATACGCCGCTGTAAACTCTGTGAAGCGGACTTGCCCTTTGGTGCCCGGCCGGTTCTGCAGGTCAGTCGTGCTGGCCGAATTTTGATTGTCGGCCAGGCGCCGGGCAGGCTGGTACACGAAACAGGCTTGCCCTTTAACGATCCCAGTGGAGACCGATTGCGTGATTGGCTCGGTGTTGATCGCGAAACTTTCTATGATGCCTCCCGCATGGCGATCATCCCCATGGCCTTTTGTTTTCCAGGCACCGGCAAATCTGGTGACCTGCCACCGCCACCGATTTGTGCCAAGACCTGGCGCAAGCGCTTGATGGATTTCATGCCTGATGTTGAGTTGACTGTTGTCCTTGGACGGTATGCCATTGGCTGGCATTTGCCGGAAACCCAAAAATTGACCTTGACCAAAGTTGTGGAAAACTGGCGGAATTATTGGCCGGACATACTGCCTTTGCCGCATCCCAGTCCGCGAAATAATTTGTGGTTAAGGCGTAATTCCTGGGTGGAAGAACAGTTGGTGCCGCAGTTGAGGCAAAGAGTTAAGGCTATTCTCTGAATTAAAGGCAAAAACCGTTTCTTATAAATCCAGCTTTTTACGCAGCGCTGCCAGTTTATTGAGCCCTTCTTTTTTGGGGAGCCGGCCGGCCTGATCTGCCGAGCTGCTTTGCTCTTCCAGTTGTGGCAGCTCTACACTTTCGCCGCGGCTGATTTCTCCCAGCACGGCTTGATAATTATTGCGAAACACAGACAGAGCGTATTGTTGGGGGGTGGTCGATAAAAAATACCAGTCAGAACGGCGGCCGGCCTCATAAACGGCCGGGTGAGACCATTGGTATTTGGCCTTGGGACTGGGGGCGTTGCAGGCTTCGACGTAGGCTCGATGTACGTCCGGAGCGCGGCAATCCTGTTCGGCACAGCGCTGCAGCATCTGGTGGAGTGTCGGTAAATACTCCTGTTCTTCGATAATCCGTTTGGTCGCTTGCAGGACTGTTGTGGCGCTGTAATTTTTCAGGCTCTCAAACCAGAGTTTTTTTGCCTGGTTTAGCAGCTCGCGATCGTCCGAATAAGCTTTGTAAAACTGATTATGAAAATTGATGCGGAACAGGGTAAACACCTGGTTAATGGTTTCAACCAGGTCGTCTTGGCCGCTGCCCGCGGCTTGCTTTGAGGGACTAAGTAGCCCAGCTTCGGTCAGAGAGGTCTTCGACAATGCTACGGTCTCTTAGGGAATTTTCAGACAGGTTACGCTGTTGCCACTGCTTTTTGGTAAATTGTAGAAACAGAGTGTTCCAGGATGGACGCATTTCGTTGCGGTCACGCCAGTAAAGCACGAATTCAGGAATCAGGTCACGGGCAAACTCTGTGTCTATTCGGGCAATGCGAAGAACATCATAGACATCATCGTTGGGCTGCCAGTCAGCAGTCATGACCGTAGGCCGGCTTTCATTCTTCAGTGTGTGCTGGAATTCGGCCCATTGGCGTTTTACGTGATTGATAAAGCGCGCATTCCAAGTGTTGCACTGATCGCCTTTCTCCGACCAGTAAAGAATAAATTCAGGAATCGCATCTTCGATAAAATTGCGGTGAATACCGGCCTGTATTTCCAGAATCTCAAGTGCATCGGTTGAGGGACGCCAATCGCGGGTCATGGTTGTAGGTTCATTCTCCCGGGGTTGCTCCCAGGTTGAATTTTCCGATTTCCTGGCCTGGCTTTGGCGGGTTTCGAAGTCACGCCATTTACGCAATACATGGCTGACAAACCGGTTGCCCCAGGAATGCCGTGCTTCACCTCGCTCATGCCAGTAATGAACGAACTCGGCTATCTGGTCATGGGCAAAATGATTGGGTACCCCCTGCTGGGTCAGCAGGCGCAGTGAGTTGTCGTCCGGCTGCCAATTCGGTGCCATGGCACCTGCTTGCGGGACAGGTCTGGCGGCCTGGCTTGAGGATTGGCTTGCAACGTGGCGCGTTGACAGACTGTCTTCATTGAACGCATAACGTATCTCACCGGACTCGCTGAGAGGTGCCGAACTCATCAGAATGACACCCTGCTGGCGGAGGTTTTCGGCAATTCTCTGTATGTCTGATGACTTCCAAAAGGGGAGCAGGTTGAGCAGGTGCTCTGACTTTAAGCTGTGCCATTGATAGCGACCGCTTACTTCAGATTCGGCGATGATTCTTTGGTCACTAAGGCACTGTAAAAGAATGGCTTCTTCCAACCCCAGTGTACTGGCCAGTTCAGTAGAAAAGGCGATTTGGCGGCTGGGTATCAGAAAGGACATAGAGCAAACAATTCGGTAGATTCAAAATGGAATACAGGAATCTGCATGCTACACTTTGCCGGCTGTCTTGGCACTATCTTGTGTGACAGGCTTTTGCATCAGGCTGGCGTCAATACCCATATTCAAATCAATTAAAAATGGCTAAAACCAAAACTGCTTTTGTTTGTACGGACTGCGGCGCTGATTACAGCAAGTGGGCGGGCCAGTGCACAGCTTGCCAGGCCTGGAACACGATTTCAGAAGTGCGTTTGGGGACAAGCAAGAGAAATCCGGGTGCGGGTCGTGCTGGGTATGCCGGTACTGTCAATCGTAAGGCACAGCTACTGTCGGACGTTGAGTTTACTGAACTTGAACGACGCAAGACCGGCTTTGCTGAACTGGATCGTGTGCTGGGGGGCGGTTTGGTTCCCGGCTCCAGCATCCTGATTGGTGGCGACCCGGGCGCCGGTAAAAGCACCTTGTTGCTGCAGGTGATGTGTGCCCTCTCCGAGCAGGCTGAAACTCTCTATGTGACGGGTGAGGAGTCCCCTCAACAGGTGGCGATGCGTGCCCGGCGGCTGGGCCTGAAAACAGACAAACTCAAAATTCTTGCTGAAACCTCGCTGGAAAGCTTGATGGCCCACATCGAAAATGATCGGCCATCGATCATGGTCGTCGATTCAATTCAGGTGATGTATCGCGAAGATATTACTTCAGCGCCTGGCAGTGTAAGTCAAGTGCGCGAATGTGCCGCCGATCTGGTTCGATTTGCCAAGCAAACCGAAACTGTTTTGTTTTTGGTAGGGCATGTGACAAAAGAGGGGAATCTTGCCGGACCGCGTGTGCTGGAGCATATGATCGACTGCTCCTTGATGCTCGACAGCTCCAGTGATTCACGCTATCGCATGCTGCGCAGTCAGAAAAACCGATTTGGCGCGGTCAATGAACTCGGCGTATTTGCCATGGCGGATACCGGCTTGAAGGAAGTAAGCAATCCTTCGGCGATCTTCCTTACTCGTGCCGAGGAAGAGTCGCCGGGCAGCCTGGTCACTGTGATATGGGAAGGTACCCGGCCATTATTGGTGGAGTTGCAAGCACTGGTTGATGATACTCACTACAACAGTCCGCGCCGGGTGGTCGTTGGGCTGGACCAAAATCGCCTGGCCATGTTGCTTGCCGCCCTGCATCGTCATGCGGGCATCGCGCTGGCGGATCAGGATGTTTTTGCCAATGTGGTTGGCGGCGTGAAAGTTACGGATACCAGTGCGGATGTCCCGCTTTTGATCGCTGCACTATCCAGTTTGCGCAGCCGTCCACTGGCAAAAGACCTGGTGGCCTTTGGCGAGGTGGGCCTGACTGGTGAAATCCGACCTGTTGCTAATGGTCAGGAGCGAATCCGCGCCGCTGCCATGCATGGCTTTAAGCGTGCGATTGTGCCTTTTGCCAACAAGCCGAAAAAGCCGATTGAAGGCATAGAGGTTATCGGCGTTAAATCCCTGTCCGAAGTACTCGATGCCATATAAGCACAAGCCAGGGGTCAGAGTCTGTGACTCTGACCCCGATTTGATTATGGCCTTAGATGTTGTAGCCTCGCTCGTTGTGCTGCGACAAATCCAGCCCCGATGTCTCGTCTTCTTCATTGACGCGCAGGGGCACAAAAAGACTTACCAGTTTTAGAATGATGAAAGTTATCACCGCGGTATAGACCAGGGTAGCGACCACCCCAATTGCTTGAACAACCAGCTGGCTGCCCATGGCCATGCCCTCGTTGTAGCCCTGGCCGCTAAAGACGCCCAGTTGGTCCGAGGCAAAAACCCCGGCCAGCAGGGTTCCCAGAATACCGCCGATGCCGTGAACGGGAAAGACGTCCAGGGAATCATCAATACGCAATTTTTGCTTGAGAGCCTGGGTGGCGAAGTAACAGATAACCCCGGCAGACAAACCAATAACCAGTGCACCACCGGGGCCGACAAAGCCGGAGGCGGGCGTGATGGTGCCCAGCCCTGCGACCATGCCGGTGACAATCCCCAGCACAGAAGGCTTGCCAAACTTGATCCATTCCACTGTCATCCACGCCAGCGAACCGGCGGCAGCAGATATGTGGGTTACCAAAATTGCCATGCCCGCATCGCCGTTGGCGGCCAGGGCAGAACCACCGTTAAAACCAAACCAGCCAACCCAGAGCATGCCCGCACCAGTGACGGTTAGTGGCAATCCGTGAGGCACCATGTGAGGACTGGGAAACCCGGAGCGATTGCCGATAACCACGGCCGCGACCAAAGCGCCGACACCAGCGGTGATATGCACGACGGTGCCACCGGCAAAATCCAGTAGTCCCATCTGTCCCAGCCAGCCGCCACCCCAGACCCAGTGGGTGATGGGCGAGTAGACTAGCAGCAACCAAAGAACACTAAACATCAACATGGCGGAAAAACGCATGCGTTCGGCAAAACCGCCGACAATCAATGCCGGGGTAATGATGGCAAAGGTCATCTGGAACATGGCAAATACCGATTCGGGCATATCGCCGGCGAGCGTATCTTCCTGAATACCGGCAAACAGCATGTTCGAGAGGTCACCAATAATCGCATTGGCGTTGCCACCATCGCCGAAAGCCAGACTGTAACCGGCGATAAACCAGACCAGTGACGCTACACAGGTAACGGCAAAGCATTGCATGAACACAGAGAGCACGTTTTTGCTGCGCACCAGGCCAGCGTAAAAAAGCGATAGTCCCGGAATGGTCATAAACAGTACCAGTGCTGTGGATGTCATGATCCAGGCCGTGTTGGAACTATCCAGATCCTGGGCTATCAGAGCAGAAGGAAACAGCAAGGTGAGTGAGCCTGTTACAGCCAGCAGTTGTTTGAGATTCATTTTTCCCCTCCTCAGGGCGGGATAACTAACCCTTTGTGGCAGCTTCCCCATTGTTATTTTTTTTAGCAGAAATAGCAGCGCTCACCATTTTTGTGCTGGCGCACCGCTTGCGTGCAGAAAAATGAATCAAAATAGGGCGTTAGTCAAATATTGTATTGTTTTTTTATACCGCACCCAAAGCGCTTGTTTTGTTTAGTATTAAGTATTGTTGTTGGTGTGAGGCTGTGCTTCCTATTCTCTGCAGCACTTTGTATGCTTGGTAATATAGAAAAGAGGGTTTTCATGAAGTCTGGCTTGTTTTTATTGCCACTGTTTGTTTTGTTAGCTGGTTGCGCATCCCAGGACTCGGTAGAATCTTCCACTGCGGATGCTCGAAGTGAGTCTGTCTATACGCAATCTTTGCCGGTGACAGACATGGATGCATCCCGGATGGAGGAGTCGGGTGATCCCGCTTCCGGCAGTACAGGCCGTGAACGTACTTACGCGAGAGAGCTGGCGTTTGAAGAGGAAGTGATTGTTCCGCAATCGTCTCCCGCGCTAACATCAGAGCCCGAGCCAGTATCAGAAGTTGAGCTGGCGAATCCGGCCAGCAGCATTGATCTCTATAACACTTTCACACTTCAGTTGGTTGCCATGGACTCCATGGGTGGTGCAATTGCCTATGCCCGACAACACGCGATCGACCCTGAAAAGGCGGGAGTGGCTCGAATACTCAGTCACGGCAAAATTTACTATGTATTGGCTTACGGGATTTACGCCAATGAGGAGCAAGCGGAGCAGGCCAGTCAGAAGCTTCAGCAGGCCGGGATCCCCGAGCCATGGATCAGGCGTTTGGGTACCCTGGAAAGGCTATCCACGGAAGCAAATGAATTTCAGCCAATACAGTAATATCAATGAATCGACTGGTGCATAGTGTTAGGGCGGGCATTGTACTGAGCCTTTTTTGGGCTTTGACCGCTGTTGCCCAGTCAGAAACAGGCAGATTATTAGATGAACTAAATCTGGGGAATGCCCAGCGCGCAGAAATAAACGCCGTGCTAATGGGGGGCATGCAATCACTTAATGTCATAAACGGTGAGCTGTTCAAGCTCGAGAATTCGCCTGCAGAAACTGCCAAAAGGCCCGAACATGAACAAATGCGACAGGCACTGACTGAGCGACGCTTTCAATTGGTGCAGTCGATGGCAGTCGATATTCTCGGCGTACTCAATCAAGAACAATTGAGTAAGTTTGATTTTGGTCATCTCATCAAAGCCTTGCCCAAAGATGCTAACAACGCTACCTGGGAGCAGGAAATTTAAAATAAAACAAAAACCATTCGGGGGAATAATGGGAAATCTGGCTAAAGTGGTGGCGACGTCCGTTGTTTTCCTGATGACTGCCTGTGCGTCCAACAGGTATTCTGAACTTTACGAATTTTATCCAGTTGAAACAAAAACTGACAGTAAACTGTTTAGTTATCAGTTTATCCTTCGCCCTGACGAAAGAGGCAACAGCTCGGGAGCATCACCCCCGCCGGGTTTTGTTGTCAGTTTTGAGGATATGCGCCAAGAATTGGAAAAGTACATGGCCGAAAACCCATACTGCACCCAGGGCTACTTTATTTACAACGAAATCTTTGATGGAAACAAATACAGCTTGCTTGGTGAATGTCAGGAATCAAAATAGATGGCAGAAGACCTCCCTAACATCCTGTTAGTAGATGACGATACCGGATTGACCGCGCTGTTAACTGAATACCTGGCGCAGCAGGGTTTTTCTGTGACCAGCGCGGCCAATGGGCGGTCTGCGCTTCAGCGTCTTGAGTCGGACGATCAGATCGAACTCGTTGTTCTCGATATCATGATGCCGGGCATGAGTGGCCTGGAGTTGCTCTCTGTAATTCGGGCACGCTGGCAAATTCCGACGATCATGCTTACCGGGCGAGGTGAGGATATCGATCGCATTCTCGGCCTGGAAATGGGCGCCGATGACTATCTTGGCAAGCCGTGCAATCCGCGAGAGCTGGCAGCACGTATCCGTGCAGTTTTGCGCCGGGCCGCTGCCGATACAGCAACGCCTGTCGATACCGCCGATATTGAAATAGGTGACATTTTTCTGCGGCGAGGCTCTCGTTCTGTAAAAGTAAATGGCGAGCCTGTGCCATTTACCACCGCTGAATTTGATGTGCTTTTTGAACTTATGAAAGATGCCGGCAATGTGGTCAGTCGGGAACATCTTACCCAGGCCGTATTGCACCGGGAGCTATCCCCTTATGACCGCAGTATCGATGTTCATGTCAGCCGTGTACGCAATGCCCTGCGCCAATGCCTGCCAGATAAGGAAATGATTGTCACAATTCGCGGTGTCGGCTACCAGTTTGTTCGGAACTAGTTGAGCGGCTGTTCTATTCGGATAATGGAGCCACAACCCTGAAATTTTTCTCAATAAAACTAGCGCGCTCGTTATTCTGGAAAGTGTTTCTGATCATCTGGATCACGAACATGCTGCTTATATCGGCTGGTGCCTTGATGATTCGTCTTGAATACATGGAGCGCTACCAGGATCTGGTAGATGATGCGCGGATTCATGGCCTCACGGAATATATTGTTTCGCGTTATGAAGCCGGTATGGATACTCACGATTTTCGCCGTTCTGGTGAGCGAAAGGGCCGGTTTCCCCGTATTGTGATTAGAGATATGGATGCGGGGCTGATTGTTTTTAGCTCACGCCGGCATGTCGATGAACTTTCGGGGGATATTTACTGGGACTATATCTCTCCCGCCAATGGGCGTTACCGGGTATATATCGAAGACGATCCTTTCTTTGATTATGAGGAGCCTGTGTTCCCCTTGACACTGGTTGTCCTGGCATCTGTGATAACCGCGATCTTCAGTTTGCTGCTTACCTATATGATTACTCGTCCGATCCTGAAACTTCGCGAACATGTGGAAGGCCTGGGCGCGGACTTGTCTGCACCACTGGAAAAGCGGTTGCTTCAACGCCAGGATGAATTTGGCGAGCTGGCGCGCTCTGTGGATGACATGTCAGAGCGAATTCGTGAGCTGATTGATTCCAAACAGCGACTGTTTTTTGATATTTCCCATGAGCTGAGAGCACCGTTAGCACGCATGCAAGTGGCGGCTGAAATAGTGCGTGACCGGGCCGAAAAGAACGGAGGGGATCTGGCTATTTATGATCGTGTAGATCGCGAAATCCGTGCGCTCGATCAACTCATCACCGAGCTGATGAGTTACATTAAGGAAGACTTCACCCAGCTGCCGTTGGAACAGACCGATCTCTGTGAACTGGTTGAAACCCTGATTGAAGATCAGGATTTCGCCAGCTCAAGTCATGAGTTGAGCTTCAAGTGTGAGCTGGAAAGCGGATTAACCATAATAACCAAACCGGTACTTCTGGAGAGGGCTATTCGCAATTTGCTGGAAAATGCCATCAAGTATTCAGCCGAAGGCTCGCCCGTAGATGTCGAGGTCGCTGCAACGGGTGAGGCTTACCGTATTTGTGTGATGGATCGCGGGCCAGGGGTTCCGGAAGCTCAACTGGCGGAAGTGCTTGAACCCTTCACCCGTTTGCACCCGGAGAGTATAGAAGGCGTGGGTCTGGGGCTGAGCATCGTTGTCCGTGCACTGGAAGAAGTTGGTGGCCAGCTTGAGCTGAAAAATCGGGAAGAAGGCGGGTTGAGCGCCTGTATTTTTCTACCTGGATAAAATTTGAAAATTCGGGGCAGAGTTGTAATTATTTTCCTCCTTGGCTGAGGATGTTTATTCACAAACTATCAATAATTACAGTTCTGACCCCAAGTTGTTAGCCGATGCGGCGATAGGCACGGCGTTTCGGCTGCGCATCTTGTCCTTTGCGCTTGATCAGATCTTCGTGGTACTCGGTAAAGTTGCCGTCAAAAAATTCCACATTGCCATCGTCCTCGAAGGCCAGGATGTGGGTGGCGATGCGGTCGAGAAACCAGCGATCGTGCGAAATCACCATGGCACAGCCGGGGAAGCTCAACAGGGCTTCTTCCAGGGCGCGCAGTGTTTCCACATCCAGATCATTGGAGGGTTCGTCGAGCAGCAGCAAGTTGGCGCCCTGTTTGAGGGTGTTGGCCAAATGCAGGCGACCGCGTTCACCGCCAGAAAGGTCACCGACGCGTTTTTGCTGATCAGAGCCCTTAAAGTTAAAGCGGCCGACATAGGCGCGAGAGCTGACTTCGTAATTGCCAATCGTGAGCATGTCGGCTCCTCCGGAGACGGCCTCCCATACGGATTTGCTGTTGTCCAGATTTTCCCGGCTCTGCTCCACAAAGGCCAGCTTGACGGTCTCGCCGATACGGATCTCGCCGCTGTCAGGCTGTTCTTCACCAGATATCAGCTTAAACAGTGTGGATTTACCTGCCCCGTTGGCGCCAATAATGCCGACGATGGCGCCGGGTGGAATTTGAAAGCTCAGGTCTTCAAACAACAGGCGGTCTTCAAAGGATTTGCTGACGTTATTGAATTCCACTACAAGGTCACCCAGGCGTGGGCCGGGTGGAATATAGATTTCGTTGGTCTCGTTGCGCTTCTGGAATTCCTGCGAGTTCAGCTCGTCGAAGCGAGCCATGCGCGCTTTGCTCTTGGACTGGCGGCCCTTGGGGTTGGAGCGCACCCATTCCAGTTCCTGCTTAATTGCTTTCTGGCGCGAAGTCTCGGTGCGCTCTTCCTGTCCGAGCCGCTTTTCCTTGGCTTCCAGCCAAGTGCTGTAGTTGCCTTCGTAGGGAATGCCATGGCCGCGGTCTAGCTCCAGAATCCAGCCAGCCACGTTGTCGAGAAAGTAACGGTCGTGGGTGACAGCTACCACGGTGCCGTCAAAGTCGGCCAGAAATTGCTCCAGCCAGTAGACGGATTCGGCATCCAGATGGTTGGTTGGCTCGTCCAGCAGCAGCATATCCGGGCGTGACAGCAATAGCTTGCACAGAGCTACACGGCGCTTTTCGCCACCGGACAGGTTGGCGACCCTGGCGTCCCAGGGGGGAAGGCGCAGTGAGTCGGCGGCGCGCTCCAGGGTGTTTTCCAAGTTATGGGCATCCCAGGTCTGGATGACGGCTTCCAGTTTTTCCTGTTTTTTCGCCAGGGCATCAAAGTCGGCATCCGGTTCGGCATAGGCTGCGTATACATGGTTGAGATCACTGATGGCACCCAGCGGTTCGCTCAAGCCATCCTCGACGTTTTCGCGGACGGTTCGCTCCTCGGCCAGCTCCGGCTCCTGTGGCAGGTAGCCGACGTTGAGATCCGGCATGGGCCGGGCCTCGCCCTGAATGTCAGTGTCGATCCCGGCCATAATTTTGAGCAGTGTGGACTTGCCCGAGCCGTTTAGGCCCAGCACGCCAATTTTGGCGCCAGGGAAAAAGGACAGGGAAATGTCTTTCAGGATTTCATGTTTCGGCGGCACGATTTTGCCGACGCGGTTCATGGTGTAAACGTATTGAGCCATCGAGTAGGTAACCAAAAACAGTTGAGTTTCAAGGGCTCGCAGCCTAGTTCAAGGCCTGATTCATTGCAATCACAAGCGATGGTTGCCAAGCAAATTTTGGGCGGTATTTTCTCGTGTTTTCAGGTAGAATGCCGCGCTTCCACAGAACCCGTGAAAGCTGTTGTGGTTGCTTTTCCGGCATTAAAAACGCTTTTACAACGCCTGTTTCCTGGTTTAGTCCGTTAGTACAACAACTTAGGTCTCACGAATGTTTGACAAAAACCTCAGTATCACTAGTTACGATCCCGAAGTCGCTGAAGCCATTGCACAGGAAACTGTGCGTCAGGAAGAGCACATCGAGTTGATTGCTTCAGAAAACTACTGCAGCCCGCTGGTCATGGCAGCCCAGGGCAGCCCCCTGACCAACAAATACGCCGAGGGTTATCCGCACAAGCGCTACTATGGTGGTTGTGAGTTTGTCGATAAGACAGAAGAGCTGGCAATTTCGCGGGTAAAAGAGCTTTTTGGCGCCGACTTTGCCAATGTTCAGCCGCATTCCGGTTCGCAGGCTAACTCGGCTGTTTATCAGGCGCTGGTTAAGCCGGGTGATACGATTTTGGGCATGAGTCTGGCCGAAGGTGGGCATCTGACCCACGGCGCCAAGCCCAACTTTTCCGGCAAGATCTACAATGCTGTGCAGTATGGCCTGAATGCCGAAACCGGCGAGATTGACTATGAGCAGGTGGAGTCCCTGGCGCTGGAGCACAAGCCAAAAATGATAATTGCCGGGTTTTCGGCCTATTCCGGTGTGCTCGACTGGGCGCGTTTCCGTGAAATTGCCGACAAGGTTGGTGCTTATTTAATGGTGGATATGGCCCATGTAGCCGGGTTGATTGCGGCTGGGGTTTATCCTAACCCTCTGCCCTATGCCGATGTGGTGACATCCACCACGCACAAAACCCTCAGAGGCCCGAGAGGTGGCATCATCCTCGGGAAAGCCAATGAAGAGATCGAGAAAAAAATCAATTCTGCAGTATTCCCCGGTGGACAGGGTGGCCCACTTTGTCATGTGATTGCTGCCAAGGCCATCGCCTTCAAAGAGGCCCTTGAGCCAGAATTTAAAACCTATCAGGAACAGGTCGTAAAAAATGCCCAGGCGATGGCAGGCGTCTTTTTGGATCGCGGTCTGGGTGTGGTTTCCGGCGGCACTAAAAACCACCTGATGTTAGTTAGCCTGATCGGCCATGAATACACTGGTAAGGATGCGGACGAAGCCTTGGGGCGCGCCTACATTACGGTTAATAAAAATGCGGTGCCTAATGACCCTCGATCTCCGTTTGTGACCTCGGGTCTGCGTATCGGTACGCCGGCCGTTACCACTCGCGGCTTTAAAGAGGCAGAGTGCACAGAATTGGCGGGCTGGATTTGTGATGTACTGGAAAGTCTGGAAACGGGCAACCAGGAAGACGTCATTGCCGAGGTGAAAGCCAAAGTGCTGGATATTTGCAGTCGCTTCCCGGTTTACGGCCGCTAAACCGTTTGTCCTGTTACTGACCCTGCAAAAAGTGAGCGATTGCCTGTGCGCAGTCGCTCACTGACTCCTCCATGTGCAGGTGGTGGCCACCATCGAGTAATATTTCTTCAAGCTGATTGATTCGGGCAATGTGATGTGGCCTGAATGGCATGTTTTGCCATAGTCCCTGCTTCCCTTCAATCAGCAAGGTCGGAGCAGAAATCCTTCCCAAAAAAGCATCGATTTGGCCATGGGTAAGTTTCAGGCTTGACGGTGCTTTAAGACGCGGGTCAGCATGCCAGCGATAGCCTTGACCATCTTTTACCAGCGACCTTTGCGCCAGAATTTCGGCAGTTTGATAGCTGATTTTAGTAAAGCCATCTGCCCTTGCTTGAATGGCTTTTTGGCGCGTTTTAAAAACAGAGCCTTTGGTTCCGCCAAGGCGTTGATTATCGAGGATATGGCTGGCCAGGTTTTGCGGAACATCCCCTGCCTCCATAGGGAGTGGTACACCGCCTTCAATCAGGATCAGTTTGCCGATGCGCTCAGGGAAAGTACCAGCCGTGATAGCAGCGATACCGGCACCGCGGGAGTGACCAAGCAGCGTAAACGATGGCCAGCCCAACTGGTCGGCAATGGCAAAGATCTCCCCGACTTCCGTCCAGATCAGGTATTGCCCATCGGGCGAGCGAAAATCACTGTGGCCGTGACCAGCTGAATCCAGGGCAACAAGATCCATGTCCCCCAGTATGCTCGCCAGCGGGTCAAAGCTGCCGCAGTTATCCAGCCAGCCGTGTAGCGCAATAACCCTGGTTTCGGCACCCTGATTCCAGCGTTTGGCCTTAAGAGTTAGTGAGTGAATCTGAAATTCAATCTCTGCAAAATTGGGGTCGGGCATGTAGGTTGTGGCATCTGGACGAATAGCGCGGCGTATTGTAACTGAATTGTGCAAATGCCAAATAAAGGTTTGTCTTTTTTATCAGCAATTTAGGGGCTGTTTTAGGTGTGCTCTGCTAGAATGTTGCGCCTGTTTTGTCATTGAATGCCTTATGCACTGTCCTTTTTGCGCTGCTGAAGATACCAAGGTTATCGACTCCCGGCTGGTTGCGGGTGGTGCGCAGGTGCGACGGCGACGGGAATGTGGTGATTGTGAAGAGCGCTTTACTACGTACGAAAGCGCAGAGCTGCTGATGCCCCAGGTGATCAAGTCAGATGGTGTTCGCGAGTCTTTTAACGAAAGTAAATTGCGCTCTGGTTTGAAAAAAGCACTGGAAAAAAGACCAGTCAGCACGGAAAAAATCGAGGAGGCTATCGACCAGATCAAGCATCGTTTGCGAGCAGGAGGCGAACGGGAGGTTCCTTCGCGAACAGTTGGTGAAGCGGTGATGGACGCCTTGCGTGGACTCGACGCTGTAGCCTATGTTCGTTTTGCTTCGGTGTATCGCCAATTCGAAGATATCTCAGCTTTCCGCAAGGAACTGGATGAGCTGGAAAGGAAATAAATTTCGATTTTTCAAATGCCAATTACAGCTTTCGACAATCCATATATGGCTCGTGCCCTGCGTCTCGCAGAGCGAGGCCTGTATACCACTACACCTAATCCGCGTGTCGGTTGCGTTATTGTCAAGGATGATCAGATCGTAGGTGAGGGTTGGCACCGAAAAGCTGGCGAGGCTCATGCTGAAGTCAATGCACTTAAAGCTGCTGGCGAACAAAGCCAGGGTGCAACGGCTTATGTGACGCTCGAGCCCTGTAATCATTCTGGTAAAACCGGCCCCTGCTCGGAAGCCTTGATTTCTGGAGGAATAGCCCGGGTAGTTTTCGGTCATGAAGACCTGAATCCTGAAGTCGCCAGTTCGGGTATCCAGCGTTTGCGCGAAGCGGGCGTGGAAGTTGATGGCCCGCTGATGGAGCGCGAAGCACGGGCCCTGAACCCCGGCTTTAACAAGCGTATGGTCACCGGCTTACCCTTTGTACGTCTAAAGATGGCGGTTAGTCTGGATGGCCGAACAGCCATGCCAGACAAGAATAGTTTCTGGATTACCGGTCCGAAAGCGCGGGCAGATGTACAGCGGTTGAGAGCGCGGTCTTGTGCCATAGTTACTGGGTGGCAAACAGTAGAGCATGACCAGGCCTCACTAACAGTGCGGCCGGAAGAGTTTGGTCTTGATGCGTGGCAACTGGGCGATCGCCAACCATTGCGAGTGCTAATTGACAGCCAAAACCAGCTGGATTCAAAGGCAAAATTTTATACAGCCAGCAGCCCGATTCTGGTGGCGAACCTAAGCAAAGACGAGAAGAAAGGCCATGTTGAGTATAAAAGTTTTACCCAACAGCAGGGCCATGTTCATCTTGCTGAGTTGCTCAGAGAGCTGGCAAGTCGTGGTTGTAACGAACTATTGGTTGAGGCCGGTGCCGGCCTCGCTGGCGCTTTTTTCCGCCAGGGGCTGGTAGATGAGATGGTGATTTATATGGCGCCCAAGGTAATGGGTAGTAATGCCCGCGGGCTGTTTGATTTGCCATTATCGATTATGGACGAGGCACTACCGATCCGTTTTGTGGATGTCAGAACTATTGGTCGCGACATTAAGATAGTTGCGGTTCCTGAGCTTGAGTAAGTATTTAAAAAATAGATTTGCTAATTTTGAGAGGCCCTGTGTTTACCGGAATTATTGAAGCCATTGGCACTGTAAAAACCATTGAACCCTGCAACGGTGATTTGCGTCTGGGTATCCATACCGGCAAGCTGGATCTGTCCGATGTACAAATTGGTGACAGCATCTGTACCAGTGGCTGCTGCCTGACCGTGGTGGAGCTGCCCGGCGACGGCTACGTGGCAGATGTGTCAGTAGAGTCGCTACGGTTAACCACAATTGGTGACTGGAAGACAGGTACCCGGGTGAATCTGGAAAAGTCCCTTACCCCTGCGACCCGAATGGGTGGACATATGGTCAGTGGCCATGTCGATGACAGGGCTGAGGTTTTAAGTCGCGAAGCGAGTGCGCGCGCCGAGATTTTTTGGCTGAGAGCGCCTGCAAGGCTAGCGCGCTATATTGCCCACAAGGGCTCCATATCCATCGATGGCATCAGCCTTACGGTCAATGAAGTCAGGGGGGCTGATTTTTGTCTGACTATTGTTCCGCATACACTGGAAGAATCAGTAATGAGCAATTATCAGGCGGGCACCAGGGTAAACCTGGAAGTCGATCTCATTGCGCGTTACCTGGAAAGACTACAGCTTGGAGATGCGGCCGCCGAAGCAGGTTAAGGCTTCCAAAGGCAAAAATGAATATGAAATTAAACACAGTTGAAGAAATTATCGAAGATATCCGCCAGGGCAAGATGGTGGTGCTCATGGATGACGAAGATCGTGAGAACGAGGGCGATCTGGTTATGGCTGCCTCGATGGTGCGTCCGGAAGATATTAATTTTATGGCTAGTCAGGCACGTGGTTTGATTTGCCTGACATTGACCAAGGAACGTTGCGAACAATTGCACCTAAACAGTATGGTTTCGGACAATGAATCGTTTTATGGCACCAACTTTACGACCTCAATTGAAGCGTCCGAAGGTGTCACGACCGGGATATCGGCAGCGGATCGCGCCCGTACTATCCAGGTGGCTGTCGCGCCCCAGGCGCAACCACGCGATATTGTTCAGCCTGGGCATGTTTTCCCAATCATGGCACAACCAGGTGGTGTGCTTAGCCGCGCAGGCCATACTGAAGCCGGCTGTGATCTGGCCCGCATGGCTGGTCTGGAGTCAGCCGCGGTGATTGTCGAGATCATGAATGAAGACGGCAGTATGGCGCGTCGACCAGATCTGGAAAAGTTCGCGAAAAAACACGCTCTGAAAATCGGTACTATTGAAGATCTGATTCATTACCGGTTGGCTAATGAGACCACGGTCTCCTGTATACGGAGCCGGGAGGTAGATACTTTATTTGGGCCTTTTGAGCTGCGCACCTACGAAGACATTGCTCGCGGACAATTTCATCATGCCATGGTAAAAGGCACTATCTGCGCTGAAGAGCCGACTCTGGTGCGAGTACATCTACCCCTGCCATTACGTGATTTATATGGTCTGGTTGAGGTAGATGACCGCCGCTGGGCTATTCAGAATGCGCTTAAACGCGTCAGTGACGAAGGCAAGGGTGTGGTCGTTATCCTGGGCGGATACCAATTTGGCTCGGAGCTGGTTGAACAACAGCTCGATGCGCGTTTTAACGAAGACTCAACGGTTACAATTAACGACAACAGTCGCTTGATGCAAGTGGGAGTAGGTTCGCAGATATTGCGCGACATTGGCGCAAGAAAAATGCGGCTGATGAGCGCGCCGGTCAAATACATGGGCATTGCCGGGTTCGATCTGGAAGTTGTTGAATATATCCAGCCTGAAGACTGAGAAATAGCATGAAAAATATAAAAACTATTGAGGCTGACTTTTTTAGTCAGTCAGGGGCCAGGGGCCAGGTTGAGGGTAACATCGCTATCCTGGTGACCCGCTGGAACAGTTTTATCACTGATAATCTGCTGGAAGGTTCACTGCGCTCGCTCAAGCGCAATAATATTGACGAGTCCCAGATTACCATTGTGAGAGTACCCGGAGCCTATGAGTTATCTATTGCGGCACTCAAATTGGCAGAATCCGGCAAATATGCGGCAATTGTTGCCCTGGGTTGTGTGATTCGCGGAGGGACGCCCCATTTTGAATACGTTTCCACAGGCTGCAATGATGGGCTGAATCAGGTCCAGCTTAAGACAGGTGTCCCCATAACATTTGGCGTTTTGACGGTAGATAATGTCGATCAGGCAATAGAACGCTCTGGCGAGGATCCTAACAATAAAGGCGAGGAAGCCGCTCTGACTGCGCTGGAGATGATTAGCGTATTGCATAAAATAGAGACTGAGCACTAATGACTAACCTGAGCACACCTTCTGCGCGCAAAAAGGCGCGCGAATTTTTATTGCAATCGCTCTATCAATGGGAGCTGGCTGGACAGGATATTCATACCATAGAAGCCCAGTTTTATGCTGAGCACAATATGGATAAGGTTGACCGTGAATATTATCGCGAACTTCTGCATGGTATCCCTGCCGCTTTGTATGAAGTTGATAGTAGTTATGAGCCCCTGCTCGATCGGAGACTTGACGAACTCGACCCAATTTCAAAAAGTATTCTGCGTCTTGCTTCTTTTGAGATGGCAAAACGGATTGATGTTCCCTACAAGGTAGTGATCAATGAAGCGGTGAATCTGGCCAAGAAATACGGCCCGGAAGACAGCCAGAAATACATAAATGCGGTCATGGATAAGCTGGCGCCGAGGTACCGCAAGGCAGAGATAGCAGAGATGCGCAAGGCCAATTCCCAAAAACCATCCACGCCCTGAGGCGAGTCAGGAGTCTTTCGTGAGCCTTGGGGAGTTTGAGTTGATCTCGAAATATTTCCTGAAGGCGTCTGGTAACCCGGATCTGATCGTTGGCAATGGCGACGATGCAGCGATTATTCACTCACGGGGTAATTTGGCAGTTGCCGTGGATACGCTGGTTGCCGGCGTACATTTCCCTGAAAAGGCGGATGCAGCCTTGATTGCCAGGCGCGCCCTGAGAGTCAATCTCAGTGACATGGCAGCCATGGGCGCGCAGCCCAGATGGTTTACCCTGTCTCTCACCATACCTTCCCCGGATCCTGCCTGGCTGGAACGATTTAGCCGGGGGCTGTTTGTTGAAGCTGAACAATTCAATTGCCATTTAATTGGTGGTGATACCACCAAAGGCCCTCTAAATATTGCCATCCAGATGTTGGGTGAAATTGCACAGGATCAGCCTGGTTTGACACGGGCAGGCGCCAGTCCCGGCGACTTGTTGGTGGTTACCGGGACGATCGGCGATGCCGGTGCGGCTTTGGGTCAGGACCTTTGTCGTGGTTTAGGCCAGTCATCAGAGACAGATTATCTATTTGAACGTTACTGGCTACCGGAGCCTCGTGTGGAGTTTGCCTTTCGTTGCCGGCATTTGATCCGCGCTGCACTGGATATCTCAGACGGTTTGCTGGCAGATGCGGGACATATTTGCCGACAAAGTGGTGTCGATGCGCGAATTCATCTCGATGCGCTGCCTTTATCAAGGCAAGTCATGGATTTCTGGGGAGCAGAGTCTGCGTTGCGAGCAATTACTGCAGGCGATGACTATGAGCTCTGCATGGCTATATCCAGCGAATGCTGGGAAGATGTGCAAAAAATTGCCCGTGAGCTGGATATCCCCATCTGTATTCTTGGGGAGTTCTCCGAGCAGGCAGGCAGGCAGCCATCAGTAACAGTGCTTGATAGCCATGGTCAGCCTGTTGATGTGGCGTCCACCGGGTACAATCATTTTTAATATTCGTTATGTCCAAAAACATCAGTATTCCATTTCAGTTTTTGCTCGACCCGGTACATTTCCTGGCGCTGGGTTTAGGGTCGGGAATGCCGCGAGTTGCTCCCGGCACCTGGGGAACGCTGATGGCACTGGTGTTATTTATTTTGGCGTACTGGATTTTTGGCGCTGTTCAGTGGTTTTGGCTGCTATTGGTCGTGGTCGCTGGTGCCGTTATAGGAATTTATCTCTGTGGTAAAACAGCCAGGGATCTGGGTGTGCATGATCACGGTGGCATTGTTTGGGACGAGTTTATCGGCTTTTGGTTATGTCTGATCGGCATCCCCGTGGGCTGGTACTGGCTGTTGGCAGCCTTTGTATTGTTTCGGATTTTCGATATTCTCAAACCATTGCCCATCAAATGGGCGGACCAAAAGGTTCAGGGCGGTTTGGGAATCATGCTGGATGACCTGATTGCCGGAGCATATGTTCTGGCAATTCTGCATTCGGCCAAATGGGCATTGGGTGCCTAGTTCATAAAAAGGAGTTTGTGATGAAAATATTGACTGGAATTATTCTCTGGGTTTTGACTGGCCTCGCTTTCGCGCAGCCGGATATTCAGGTTCAAGGACTTTTCTCCGGAAAAGCAGTGCTTAACATTAATGGCAATAGGCATATGCTGTCTGAGGGACAAGTGAGTCCTGAAGGAGTCAGCCTTGTCAGTGCCAACACCAGTGTGGCAGTAATTGATTTTGAGGGTCAGCGCTACGAGCTTGATCTAAGTTCCCGAATTAACAGTGCCTTTGTACCCGCCGACAGAAAAGAGGTCCGCCTCCTGGCTGATTCAGGCGGGCATTATTTCACCAGCATTCGGATTAATGGTCGACAGGCCCAGGCCATGCTGGATACGGGCGCGAGCTCTATTGCTATGAACAGCCGGCAAGCTCAGGCGCTGGGCCTTAGTTATCGCGATGCCCCTTCACAAGTTGTGTCCACAGCTGCTGGTCGTGTGCAGGCCCGGCGTATTACTCTCAGTCGGGTAAGCCTTGGTGATATAGAATTGAATTCAGTCACAGCCATGGTACTCGAGGGTGATTTCCCGGAAGTAATTTTGCTGGGCAATAGCTTTTTATCCCGGATTGAAACAAATAACCAGGGTTCAGTAATGGTGTTGTCATCACCTTACTAAATTATAATCAGGTCTTGCTGGACACATCTGAAGTTGTGCAGTCCTGGTTTCCGGCATGGATCGAGCAATAGCTGATAGAATGCACACTTCTAATCAGAGCCCTTAGTTCTTAATGAGACACGTTGAATCCTGCCATTTGCCGACCCAGTGGGGCGAGTTCCAGCTCCATGCTTTTGAAGATGCGCCTAACGACAAAAGCCATCTGGCAATCACCCTTGGTGAGTGGGGGCCGGATGATGTGGTATTGCTGCGGATTCATTCGGAGTGCCTGACTGGCGATGCGCTGTTTTCCCAGCGCTGTGATTGTGGCCCCCAACTGGAGGCGGCGCTCAAACGCATTGCCGAGGAAGGCCGGGGCATTGTTCTGTATCTGCGTCAGGAAGGTCGTGGTATTGGCCTGATTAACAAGATCAAGGCGTATCGTTTACAGGAAGAAGGTGCGGATACCGTAGAAGCCAACGAGCAACTTGGTTTTGGTCCGGATATGCGCGATTACAGTATGTGCAAGCCCATGTTGGAATATTTTGGCATCAGGAAAGTTCGACTGATGACTAACAATCCTCGCAAAGTGGATGCCCTCGAAGAACAAGGGTTTACTGTGACAGAACGCCTGTTGCACAAGGTGGGTGAAACCCCGCACAATGCGCGTTATCTGGAAACCAAAGCTGGCAAGCTGGGTCATCTGTTTGAGTAAAAAAACTATTTTCTGATGAGTTCCATGCGGATGCCGTCCTGGCCTTCTCCATAGTAATCAGGCAGCGCTTTACTCAACTTGAACCCCATAGACTGGTAGAGTTTTTGTGCTCCGATATTTTCCTTGCGCACCTCCAGTCGGATTGTTCTGATCCCCCGGTCTTTACACTCACTTATCGCATTTTCAAAAAGTGTTCTGGCAATACCCTGATTGCGGAACCTGGTAGCTGTTGAAAGCGAGTATGCACGGGCAGATTTTTCCCGCAAAAAAACCAGGATATAGCCTGCCAGTTCGCCGGTTTTCGTATTTCGGGCAGTCAGTAAAAGATTACCGCGTTTGATGTGGTAGCCAAAAGTGCGCCGGTTTAGCAAGCCGTCCGAGCTGACGAAGCTGACATTTTCGAGGCTGACCAGTTCAGCAATATCGCCCGATACAGCTTGCTGGATACGAATGTCCGGTACGGTCACTATTGACGCTTGTATATGGTGTATTTAGGAATCAGCGAGTTCGGTCGATAGGACATTTTCACCTTTTTCAGGTTTTCAAAACCCATATCGTCACCTACGTTGATACTGGCGACTTGATATTGCTCAGCCAGCAATTTGGCAAATTCGCGGAAGATATATTGGGCACAACCGAGGATGTTGAAGTCGGTTTTTTCGATAATCACACTGGCGGTACGCTCATTGATTTTCTCGCCCACGGTAAAACCGGCAATGACTCCATTGATGAGGATAACCAGCCCGATCAGATCAAGCTTGTCATAATCGCGCAGCATGCGCTTTACTGCTGTACGCTCACTGTAAATGCCGTCCAGGAACTTATCTGTCTGCTCAGCAGGTTGGTATTTCATACGTTCGGAAATCCAGCTATTCACCAATTGCATAATGCCGGGTCCGTGTTCTACCGGATCTAGAAGTGCCATTTCGTGGTCGGGATGAATGCGGCGGAATTTATTGATCTCGTTGCGTTTGCTGGCGTAATCATTGCCTTTGAGCTCAATCAGATCGACGCAATCATAGACGTAGTCAACCAGGGTTCGCTCGACGAGATACTCCTCAAAAATATCAAACATCTCGGCACCTTCCTCCACATCCATGGCAAATGCGGAGAGCAGGGATTCATCAACGTATTCGATCTTGGTATACAGGGCTATGCTGTTGTTTTGATCCATGATGTTAAAGCATGTGCGCATGGCGTTAATCACGTTTTCACGCTTACCAATCGGTGGCAGAATCATGGTGAGTTCGCCGTTGGACAATAAAAAAAAGCAAAAAGCATTTTCAATAATTGAATAAAAACCACTGCCGCCGCTGAGCCACAGATAGTTGGCGGCAAAGGTGTAGTCACTGGTATCCAGATTGAGCAGGGAAAGATAGCTGTCCATAATTGGCTTTGCGGCCAAATCAAAGGGTAAAAGCTCGTTTTCGTTAACTTTCAGATTGCTCATTAAGGTCGTCTCGACGGGGTTGAAAGAGGTTGCTCTTGCGGACGCAATCTAGCAGAAAATTGACGGATCAAATATCGGTCTGTGATTTTTTTTCTAAGTTGGTCAGCCAGCGTTTGCCATAAAAAAGCAAGCTGCTTGCGCAAACAGGATTGCAGAAGTATTCAAGCATTCCAGGTAATTAAATTAATGGATCCAGATTGGCAGACCGGGCCAGGAAGGCTCAGAAAAACCCCGAGACAAGGAGCACCAGGGGGCCGTTATGATGTTGCGTTAACGGCCTGTTCGGTGGCGAGATCTTTAGCTGAAATTTACCCTGAATCGATACGGTAGCAGCAACAGGGCAGCGATCATCAGCCCCAGAAACTCGCGGCCATACTCAACATAAGGTTTGTCGCCCAGCATTTCGCGGGTAATGCTGAGAAAGTCATCTGCGGTCAGGTAGTTCCAGAATCCCGGCAGGGACATCAGTAGCCCGGCAATAATCATACCCATTACCAGTGTCCACAGAGCGGGAAACCTGCGCCCGATAAGCTGCCCTATGGGGATAATTGCGGCAACAGCGTATACCGTAACCCAGTAAATTGGGTCTGGGTCATTGAATTGGATTGCGGCCATGACCAGCAGAAGAGCTGCCGCTACTGAATGATAGGCTCGTTTCATGAGGTTGCCTTTTAATATTATTTGTCGAAAAAATATCAGGTTCGGGGCGTGCTTGTATAGTGAAAGAAATAGCGTTTCAAATTTCGTATATTTCCAGCGGTAATTTGTCTGGATCACTAAAAAAAGTGAATCGCTTGCCAGTGTATTTGTCTATTCGTACAGGCTCTGCCTGGACGCCACAAGACAGCAGGAGGTCGATTGCCTTGCCCAGGTCGTTTACCCGAAAAGCCAGATGACGCAGTCCAAGCGCTTCGGTGTAGATGGGACGGGGCGGCCGGTCCGGGAAAGAAAACAGCTCTATCTGGCAGCCATCAGGCAATGCCAAATCCAGTTTCCAGGAATTCCGGTCAGCACGGTAATTTTCCGCGACAATTTCCAGCCCCAAAATTTCCGCGTAGAACGTTTTGGATCGCTGATAATCTGAGCAAAGAATTGCTGTGTGATGGATGCCTTCTAACATGACTTTGGGTAGGAAAGGCTACTGTTGCTTTTTCATCTGTTCACGCCGGTATTGGTCATAGCTGCCATTGTGAAATTCCAGACAGCGCTCGCGCTCGGTTCTTTCCAGTTCTGCGCATTGCATTTCATTGGCTACCGGAGTTCTCGGCTCACTGCCACATGCGGCAACGCTCGTAAAAAAAATAATGCAGATTAAGGAATTTAACGGCTTCATTGTATGCTGTCCTGCGAGGGTTCTTGTATCTGAAAACTATAAGGGTTTTGGATTGTCTGCAATTAAAAAGATCCAGGTCAATGTGCTTTTTGGATAGTTCGACATAAACTTGGCGTCTGTACCAATTATTAGTGGAGTGGCAGAGCTTGGAAAACATTCACATTGCCATGGCGGCAATTACCGCCATTATCCTGTTTGTTTTTGGACTGGAAAATTTTTCCCGGGAAATCCAGCGAATTTCCGGGGAAAGATTTCGCAAATCACTTGCCAAGGCTACTCGTTTGCCTGTCATTGGTGTGCTCTTGGGGGCTGTAGTTACCGCTATTATCCAGTCCAGCTCGGCGACATCGGTGATCACCATAGGCCTGGTAAACGCAGGCGTATTATCCTTTAAAAACAGTGTGGGCATCATTTTTGGCTCCAATATAGGAACCACGGTTACTGCCCAGTTGGTAGCGTTTGAGCTGACCACATTTGCCCCGTTATTTATAATTTTCGGTTTTATTCTCTCACTGGTTCGCTCGCGCTATTCTATTTTTGGCAAGGCCATTTTCTATTTTGGTTTTGTTTTTTTTAGCCTGAACCTGATCTCCGCTTCGCTTGAACCCCTGCAACAAAATGAGGCGTTGATCAAGCTACTGACCCAGCCGCAAAATCCGTTTTATGCCATTTTGTTTGGCTGTCTGTTTACCGCGGCTGTGCAGTCCAGTTCTGTGACAACCGGTTTGGCAATTATCTTTACGCAGCAAGGCTTGTTAGGTCTGGAGAATGCCGTGCCTATCATTATGGGCGCTAATATCGGCACGACGGCCACTACTTTGCTGGTCGTCTTTAATATGGATATAGCCGCCAAAAAAACCGCACTCTGTCACTTTCTTTTTAACGTCGGCGGGGTGTTGCTTTTCTTGCCAGTCTTGCTGATATGGGGAAGCAAGCTTAACAACCCGAATCTCGATCCGGCAGTAGAACTGGCTTTTGTTCATCTGATCTTTAATGTGGTTACCAGCCTGGTATTTATTCTTTTTTTGAACCCTTTTGTGAAATTTGTCGACAGAATCCTGGGTGAAGGAAAAATGGATTTTGAACGCTTGCCCATACCGGTTTATGAACCAGAAAAGCCTTTTGCCCAGATCAGACAGGAGCTCGATGAAAACCTGAATAGCCTGCTTGGGTTTCTTCAGGAAAACTATAACCAGGTTATTCTAAGTATCGAAACCAATTATCCTTCAGTGTTCGAAGCGGCGGAAAAACGCATTGAATACGTCAATTTTATTGAGAAAGAGTACATTGCCTATTTTTCCCGGATCGTGGCCTCGGTAAAAAGAGAAGATGAGTCCGGAGAACTTATTCGGATGATTGGTCAGTTCGATTACCTGTTTCAGATTGAGGACTCTATTGAAGATCTGTTCAATACCAAAAAGGTAATGATAGATGCCTATATTGATCCTCGCGCCGATATTCTCTATCTCGTTCGTGAGCTGTCCAGCGAGACCCTGGGTTTGTTTCAGGATATTCATCGTGATCTCGCAAGTTCGCAGGAGACCTCCATCAAACAGCGTTCCGGGGACGTTCAGGAGAACCTTAACAAGGCTAATCGCGAACTCTTGACCATGATGGCTGACAGCGCGCGACGCGACGCCGGAGCCTTGATTAACTTTGTGACTTATTCCCAACGATTAAAAGACAAGCTGGTAAATTTTCATAAGGCACACGGGAAATAATTCTTTATCGTCTTTGCCTGCCCAGGGAAAACCAACCATTCCAGTAGCCGGTATTTGGGCTATCTGGTTGCCAGACAAAAAAAGCCCCTTTGCAAGGGGCCTGAAAATGGGGAGTTAGGACGCTGTGCGTCCTTAAGGTATGCCAGTCTTCTGGCGTCTATTGGCCACGCAACCAATCTTGGTTCGGATCATTCAGTTTACTTGACGATTTTGGCTATGACGCTTGTTTCAGGGAAGCAATATCAATCACGAAGCGATATTTCACATCGCTTTTTAATATGCGTTCATAGGCTTCGTCAATGTAATCCGCATTAATCACTTCGACATCGCTAACAATGTTATGTTCGCCGCAAAAATCCAGCATTTCCTGTGTTTCTGCAATGCCGCCAATCATGGACCCTGCAACATGTCGACGTTTCGCGATCAGGTTGGCACCGTGAATATCGACGGGATCCAGTGCCCCGACAATGACAAGTGTTTTATCGCGTTTGAGCAGGTTGATATAGGGGTTCAGGTCATGCGGTACTGGTACAGTGTCGAGAATCAGGTCAAAGCTGTTGACGTGTTTTTTCATGTCGTCCACGTCTTTGGAGATAAGCACCTCTGAAGCTCCCAAATGTTTGGCATCTTCTGCTTTGCCTGGAGAAGTAGTAATCATGACAACATGTGCCCCCATGGCTGCGGCAAATTTTACGCCCATGTGACCCAGGCCGCCGAGACCGACGACTCCGACTTTCTGGCCGGGTTGAACATTCCAGTGACGTATAGGGGAATAGAGTGTGATTCCTGCACAAAGCAGCGGGGCAACTGCTTTTGAGTCCAGGTTTTCTGGTACGTTTAGCACATAGTTTTCGTCGACGATAATGCGCTCGGAATAGCCTCCAAACATCAAACCGCCATGCTTCGGATCTTCGGCATTGTACGTGGGCACCATGCCCTGCTCGCAATATTGTTCCAGCCCGTCGTCGCAAGCCTCGCAGTGCCGACAGGAATCGACAAAAACACCGACACCAACCAGATCGCCTTCACTGAATTTGGTGACCTGTGATCCGACCTTGCTGACGCGCCCCAATATCTCATGCCCCGGCACCATTGGGTAAAGAGAGTTACCGCCCCACTCGTTGCGGGCCTGGTGAATATCGGAATGGCAAATTCCGCTATAAAGTATTTCAATGGCAACGTCGTGTTCGCCCGGTTCGCGGCGGTCGATGCTCATGGGTTGTACTGGCGAGGTTTCAGTTTGTACCCCATAGGCAGCAGTTTTGATCATTTTTATCTCCATTTCCTGATTTATAGGTAAATTGTGACGGCATTGTATAAAGAAAAACCGTGCGCATACGAATTTTGGAACTTGCGATTGCCGTTTAAGTTCGCGTTAGCTCTTCACATATCGAATAGAATGCCCCAATGCCGTCTGATTTAACTAAAAAACCAGTTCTGTTTTTGATGGGGCCGACGGCTTCGGGAAAAACTGATCTGGCTATCGCCATCAGCGAGGAACTGCGCTGTCATCTGATTAGCGTCGACTCTGCACTGGTATACCGTGGTATGGATATAGGCAGCGCCAAACCGGACAGGGAGACTCTGGCGAAATATCCCCATGCATTAATTGATATACGCGATCCGGGAGAGCCTTATTCTGCATCGGATTTCGTAGATGATGCTCTGGTGGAAATCAGGAAAGCCCACGATCAGGACAAGATACCGCTGTTGGTTGGCGGCACTATGCTGTATTACAAAGCATTAATGGAAGGGCTGGAGGAGTTGCCAGCGGCTGACTCGGAAATTCGCGCCGAAATAGATGGGCGTGCTGCAAAGGAGGGCTGGCCAGCATTGCATGCTGAGCTGGAGAAAATCGACCCGCAAACGGCAGCAAGACTGCATCCTAACCACAGTCAGCGAATTCAGCGC
>Ga0222652_1000112_pt1 | contig 41338 bp, 39 predicted proteins | sample AntAcemetagen371_FD_179803 | JGI IMG/M metagenome (GOLD analysis project Ga0222652, IMG submission 179803) | Saline water microbial communities from Ace Lake, Antarctica - #371 | ecosystem: Environmental > Aquatic > Non-marine Saline and Alkaline > Saline | place: Antarctica: Ace Lake... | reverse complement strand
AGTCTCTGGTAACACTAAATGGTCATCAGGGTTAGTCATTTTTGTTCTTTGTGCTGCTAGACCAGATTTATCAGTTGTGTAAGTATCACATCTGCCTGAATCATAGGCTGCAACAACTTCATCTGCTTTTTCAAAAGCAACTGGCTCATAAGAAATTCCTTTTGAATTAAAGAAGTCTCTCATGTTTAGTTCAGTTGTAGTTCCAATGTTTGTACATGCTGAAATTCCATTTTTGAATTGGCTCGTAGAAGTAATTCCTGAGTCTTTTCTTACCATGAAACCTTGGCCATCATAGAAGTTTACGCCAACGAAAGTTACACCTAGATCCGCATCTCTTGAAAGTGTCCAAGTTGTGTTTCTTGATAAAATATCAATCTCACCAGAAGTTAGAGCTGTGAATCTTTCTTTAGCACTTAGTGGAGTGAACTTAACTTTGTTCGAATCACCTAATACTGCAGCAGCAACTGCTCTACATACATCAACGTCAACACCCGTCCAATTTCCAGCAGCGTCAGCATTTGAAAATCCTGGTAGACCTTGAGATACACCACATCTTACGAAGCCTTTTTTCATAGTGTTCTTAAGAGTTTTTGACTTCTTAGCGGCCATTGTTTCTGTTGTAAAAGTAAACAGAACTGCAACCATAGCAACTAGAGAAGTTAATTTTTTTAAGTATTTAAACATATTTTATTCCTCTGTTTTATTTATTTATTTGTTAACAAATAATTCAAAATATATTGAATCAATGAGAGTGTTTATCATTTTATGATTATGATCAAAATAAAAATTGATAATATTAGAACTATTCTAACTATATGTAGTGCTTAATAAAAAATAACCAGTAATATCTAGTAATGGTGCGCTCTGGTGGACTCGAACCACCGACCCTCGGTTTAGAAAACCGATGCTCTATCCAGCTGAGCTAAGAGCGCCAATTAATATAAGTGTATTTATAGTACGAATTTAATTTTTAAAAAGGAATTTTTTACAAATAATCAATAAAGTTAGAAGCTCAAGTCTACCAACAATCATAAAGAAAATTAGATAATATTTGGTCATAAAATGCAGATCATAAAAACTAAAATCACCTAAACCAAACATTGAAGAATTTACAGTATTCATTATTGTTAAAATTGAGAGTTTAAAAGAGCTTTCAAATTCAATCCCACTTAGGGTTAATAAAAAAGTTAAGATTAATAAAGAAATCATAAAAACTATTACAGATAGAAAATATTTATAAATTTCATCTCGCTTAAATGAATCTTTTGAAAACAAGTGTTTGTTTATATAAATATTTTTAGGCCTGCTGTAAGAAAGAATTTCGTTAATTGAGTATTTAAATAAAGAATAAATTTTTAAAAATCTAATACCAGAACTTGTGGAAAAAAAAGAACCACCAATAATAACAAGTATTAGAAAGATAAATGATAAATTATTAGAAGAATTATTTAATGAAAATCCTGCATTTGAAATACTGCTCGTTAAAGATAAAAATAATTCACTAAAGTTATTTTCAAAATTTAAAAATACAAAAAAGATAATCAACAAACTTAAGAAATAAAATAACAAATGAATATCTTCGTTAAAGAAATTAAGGTTGTGATTTTTCGTAAAGATTAAATTATAAATCAAAAAAATACTAAAAAAAGAAGTTAATAATAATATTGATGTAATTATTATTTGAGAATTATTAACCAAGATATTAGATAAATTATTTGATGGTAAAAAACCACCTGATGAAATTATGGTCATGGCCAGGTTTAGAGAATTAAATAACCTGATATCAAAAAGACTTAATATTATAAAAATTGAAAGCGTAATTAATAAATAAAAAAGAAAAATTTTCAAAGCTTGTTTGAAAGTTTCAGATTTATTAAATGATAAAAAGTTAGTTAAAGATTTTTTAAAACTATGATCAAAGATATCAATCAATAATATTATAGAAAATAAAAAATAAAGACCGCCTACCCACTGTGATGCAGATCTCCATAATATTAAACTTTGGTCAATGTGGTTTATATTATCAAAAATAGTAAATCCAGTTGATGTAAAGCCAGAAATTGACTCGAAGAAGGCGTTAACAAAAGTTAAATTATAAATACTAAAATAAAAAGGTATTGAAATTACCAGTGGTAATAAAAAATAACCAAAAATAATTGTTAATATTTTCTCATAAATTGTTATTTTTTTTTCATCATTACTTTTTGCATAATAAAAGAGTATAGCTAAAAAAATAGAGACTATGAATGTATATATGTAAGTATTTAAATTTAGATAAAGATTTAGATAGTAAGAGTAAGTGATATTAAAAAAAGCTAAAATTGAAACTATTCCAAAAAAAACACTCAAATAAAAGAGTTTAAAGTATTTCATTAAATTAAATAGAGCTTATACGAAACATGTTTTCTACAACATGCAAAAAATCTTTTTTAGCCAAAAGAACAACGATATCTTGTTTTTTAAATACAAAATTTAACCTAGGAATAATGACCTCATCACCTCTTAAAATAGCACCAATTCTTATTTCATCAGGTAAGTTTGAATTTTTTAATTCCTTATTTACCAGCTCTGAAGTTTCAATAATTTCTGCTTCAATAATTTCATATTCACCATTTAAAATACTATAAGCATTTTCAATTGTTCCCTTGTGAATATGTTTTAAAATACTTGATACAGTACTCATTCTAGGATCAATAAAATCATCAATTTTTAAGGAAGTTTGTAAAAGAGAATAATTTGGCTTGTTAATTAAAGCCATAGTTCTTTTATCACTTAATTCGTCATTATCTTTGGCAAATTTTTCAACTAGTACACTTACCATTAAATTATCTTCGTCATCATTTGTGAGAGCCAAAACAGTTTCAACCTCCTCTAAATTTGCCTCTAACAAAACCTCTTCATCAAGAGCATCACCATTTATAACAATTGTATTGTTTAATTGGCTTGCAATAAGTTCTGCTCTCTCTTTGTCTTTTTCTATAATTTTAACTCTAGCAGAATCAAAACTTTCTTCTAAATTTTTTGCTAGGTTAAAACCTATATTTCCTCCTCCAATAATAAGTATCTTGTTAGAAATTTTTTCTGTATGACCAAAGGCTGCTAAAGTTTCGTTCATTTGTGAAGCATTAATTATAACATAAGCTTTGTCATCTTTGAGCATTACATCATTTTTTTTTAATAAAACAAATTTTTCATCTCTAATAACACCCATTATATTCGAATTTAAATTTGGAAACTTTTTAGTAAGATCGTTAAGCTTGATATCTTTTATTGGACAATTAAGATCAATCAAGATCTCAAGCAATCTAATTTTATTATTTGCAAAAGGGACGTTATCGAGTGAACCAGGAGCTTCTAATTTTCTTTGAAGAGACTTTGCTATCTCTATTTCAGGTGAGATAATAACATCTATTGGTAAATTTTCTTTATTATAAACTTTTGTAAATTTAGGATTTAAATAATCTTGTGATCTTATCCTTGCAATTTTTTTCGGGACGTTAAATATTGAAAATGCTATTTGACATATCAACATGTTAATTTCATCATTACGTGTTACTGCAATAATCATGTCCGCATCAGATGCGTTTGCTTTTTCTAAGATTGACGGATAAGTACCTTTGCCTACAATAGACTTAACATCTAGTGTGTCATCTATCTTTTGTATATCTTCACTTGATTGATCAATTACAGTTATAGAGTGCCCTTGTTCACTTAAAATTTTTGCGATTGTAAAGCCTACTCTACCAGCACCACAAATTATAATATTCATTTAGTTTAATTCCTTGATCCCTAACCCTTTAAGTTTTCTATGTAGAGCAGATCTTTCCATTCCAATAAAGTCAGCAGTTTTTGATATATTGCCATTAAATTTTTTCAATTGTGTAGTTAAATACTCTTTTTCAAAGTTTTCTCTAGCTTCTTTTAATGGTATGGATAAAGAGTTTTCTGATGATGTATTTTTAATATCAGGCGTTTTTAGAGATTCTTTAATAATATTTGAAATTTTTTCATTACTATCAGGTGAAAGTATTGCAATTCTCTCTATTAAATTTCTTAATTCCCTAACATTACCTGGCCAATCATAATTGAGTAGATAGTTATTGTTAATATCGATACTTAGTTTTTTTAAATTATAATTTGTTGAGATTTTTTCAGAGAAATATTCAACTAATAAAGGTATGTCTGAAACTCTTTCTTTTAGAGGGTTGATGTTAATTTCAAAAACATTTAGTCGATGATATAAATCTTCTCTAAAATTACCATTTACTATTTCTTTTTTTATATCTTTGCTGGATGAGCATATAATTCTTACATCTACATTAACATCATGACTACCATTAATCCTCTTAAATTTTTGATCTATTAAAACTCTTAAAATTTTAGATTGAGTATCAAGTGGAATTTCAGAAATTTCATCAATTAAAAGAATACCCTTTGATGATTTTTCTAAAGCACCATAAGTTATAGAACCATTATCCTTTTCCTCACCAAAGAGTTCTAATTCATATTTTTTAATATCTAGTAATGCACCATTTAAAATAACAAATGGGCCCTTTTGTCTTTTAGATTCTTTATGAATTTTTCTTGCAATTAATTCTTTACCTGAGCCAGTAGGCCCATTGATAAAAATTCGACTTTCAGAAACTGAGATTTTATTAATTTTGTCTTTGATGCTTTTAATATTATCACTAACACCAATTAGCTCATAAGAGTAAAAAAGTTTACTTTCAAATTCTTTGTTCTTATTTTTAAGATTTATGTTTTCAATAGCCCTATTAACAAAATTTAATAATCTCTCTTGATTAAAAGGTTTTTCAATAAACTCAAAAGCACCTGCTTTTAGAGCTTTAATAGCCATTTCTACATTTGCGTGTCCTGTAATTATTATAACTGGAATATTTTTATCCTTAGTTTTAATATGGGATAAAAGCTCTAGACCGTCATTATCACCTTTGTCTAGTTTGACATCTATAATCGCAACATCAGGTAATTTTTTGTCAATCTCATTTAAAGCTTGGTTATAGTTTGCAGCTAATCTAGTTTTATAACCAGCTTCAATAATTAGATCATTAATTATGTTTCTAATATCTGTATTATCGTCAATAATTAATATTTCAGTGCTCATGATTTTATAAACATAATTTCTATTTTTGCTCCACTCTCAAGAGAAACAAAGTTAATTTTTCCATTATGATCATTTATTATTTTATTAACAATGGATAAACCTAAGCCAGTACCTTTTTTCTTTGTTGTGAAATAAGGATTTAGAATATTTTTTATATTTTCTTCAAATATTCCAAAACCTAATCCGTTATCAATAATTATAAAGTTAATTCGTTCAACATTTTCATTAATAGAAATGTCAATTTTTCCTATCAAATCAACATTATCTATCTTTTTATCCTGTATACTTTCAATAGAGTTTTTAATTAAATTGAAAAAAACTCTACTTAATTGTTCACTATCAGAATTTAGGAGTATTTCTGATTTACCTTCCTTAAAGTCAATTATAATTTTTTTATCCAATTCATTTGTTAATTTAATAGTATCTTTTAACAAGGAAACTAAATTATTATCTTTAAGAATTGGTTTTGGCATTCTTGCGAAATCAGAAAATTCATTAACTAAATTTTCAATTTGTTTAATTTGCTTTCCAATAATTAATAAACTTTTAGAAAAATCATCTTTTTCACGATCTTCTATTTTTTTTGAATATTTGCTCTTCAACCTATCAATAGTCAATTGGATAGGAGTGAGTGGATTTTTAATTTCATGAGCTAATTTTCTAGCTAAATTTTCCCAAGCTTCATGTCTTTCTTTTATTATTAGTTTTTCTTGTTGTGATTTTAATTGATCTATCATTAAATTAAAATTTTTATTTAAGACCTCCATGTCTTTATCGGTCTTAATTTCTGGTACTTTAATATCTAAATTACCTTTTCCAATATTGGAAGATGCAATGATTAAATTATTAATAGATCTAAAGAATCTTGAAGAAAATCTTATTGCAATTGATATAGATAGAAATAACAATAATGAAACTATAACAAGATAAATAAACACAAATGATACCTTAATTCCAGTTTGTTTGTTTAAAACTGTGTAATAAAAATTAAGAGCTTCTTGAGATTCAAGCAAATACTGAGAAATTTTTTTATCTAAATATTTAACTATATATAAGTATTTACCATCAAAGTTTTCAAGTTTTATAATTGATGCTGTTTGATTTTTAAAAGCATTAATAATCTTAAGTGGTCTTTTATCATTTTGAACCATTTCTAAAGCATCTGGCAAAGGAGGTATGTATAAAGTTTTATCTTCTAAAGTTGATAAATATAAATTTCCATTACCTTCAATGATATGTACTTCATCCATATCTCTAATTAGTTTTTGAGTATTTAGAAAACTTTTAAATTGGTTAGTATTTGTGTTTAAAAAATTGATACTTTTATTTAAATCAAATGCTATTAAAATTATCTCTGATTGTGTTTTTGTTCTAACTTCTTCAGTATAGCTTTTAGCAATTTCATAAGAGTTGTTAACTGCAGTTGTTATTTTTTTATCTAAATATTTATCGAGTGCAAATGTAAGAAGGAATAATGAGAATAAAGAAATTAAAATGGAAGGAATTAAAGTAAATAATGCAAAAAAAGTTATATATTTCCTATTGGCTTTAGAGCCACTTACGTCAACGTCTATTTTTAAGGAATTTCTTACTTCTGAAAATATCATAAAAAAAAGAAGTATTAACAACGCAATATTTCCAATTAATAAAATCTGAAGATTATCATCAGATAATTTTAAAAAACTTTTATCAATAAACGTTAAAAAAGTTACAAAACCTAACAATAATGAGATTAGAAATATTATAATAATGAGTATGTTTTTTTTGATAAAATCAATCATTGTGAACAAAATAATGTGTTATATATTTTTATCATGAGCAGTTGTTTTATAATACTAGCTGGAGGCGAAAGTAAAAGATTTATTTCAATTACTCCTAAACCCTACGTAATTTATAATGGTAAACCTTTATTATTACATTCAATTGATAAAGCTAAAGTTTTTAATAAATTTGATAAAATTGTCATTGTAATAAATAAAAAACATAAAAATCATATCAAAAAACTTAATATTAGAAATATTAATATTATTACAGGTGGTAAAACAAGAGCAGAGTCTGCTTATATTGCCTTAAAGAATATTCAAAGAAATAAATTTAAAAATGTAATAATTCATGATGCTGCAAGACCAAACTTTTCTCTAAAACTTTTAAAGAAATTAATGGATGGATTAAAAAAAAATAATTGTGTAATTCCTGCAATTCAAACAACAGATTCTGTTAAACAAAAAACTTCAAATATTGTTAAAAATTTAAAAAGAGAAGATATTTATTTAATACAAACACCTCAAGCATTTAACTATAAAAAACTTTTTGTACTTCAAAAAAATAAAAGTGAAGAAGTTACTGATGATGCCAACTTGTTTGTAAGAGCTGGTAAAAAAATAAAAATTATTAAAGGTGAGTTTACCAATAATAAAATTACAATAAATTCAGATATTAATTTTAATAACTTAATAAAATTTGGACTAGGTTTTGATGTTCATAGGTTGGTTCCTAATAAGAAGCTTTACATAGGCGGAATTAAAATACCCTCATCTATTGGTACATTGGGTCATTCAGATGGAGATCCTGTTTTACATGCTGTAACTGATGCAATTCTTGGGGCTTGCTCTATGGGTGATATTGGTGAAAAATTCTCTGATAAGAATAAGAAATTTAAAAATATTAGATCTACAATTCTATTAAGTGAAATAATTAAGCAAACTATAAAAAAAGGTTTTCTAATAAATAACCTCGATATTAATATCATTACTCAAAAACCTAAAATTCAAAAATACAAAAAACAAATAACAAATTGCATCGCAAAAATCTGTAATATTTCTCCTACACAAATTAATATAAAAGGTAAAACAACTGAAAAGTTAGGTGTGATTGGTAAGGAAAAAGCAATAGCTTGCGAAGTAATAGCCTCAGTTATTAAAAATGATTAAATCTTTCAACTCATTATTTGTGACAATGTTAGGTCTTGGTAAGATTAAGTATATGCCTGGAACTTTTGGGTCTTTAGCAACTTTAATTATTCTTTATTATCTATTCCACACTTTAAATATTTCACCAAATATAATTTTAGTTGGGTTAATAATAATATTTATTTACTCATTTTATGCCGTTTCAAGTCATATAGAAAATAGTGAAAATAAGGATCCTAGTGAAATAATAATTGATGAATTTTTAGGTCAATCAATTCCTATATATCTTTATGAGATATCCCATGGAATAACAAAAGATGGAGGTGAAGCTATCGTTTATTATGCTCTATTTTTTATTCTTTTTAGATATTTTGATATTATGAAACCATTTCCCGTAAGCTTTTTTGATAAAAACTTTAAGAATAGTTTTGGTGTAATTATGGATGATATTTGTGCTGGATTTTATGTGGTATTAACACTTGTGTGTTTTATGATTATTAAAAGTTACGTTTTATAATGAAAATTTTAGCTAATAAAGTTGTCAAAAAATTAATTAAAAAAAAACTTAAAGTTTCATTTGCTGAATCCTGCACGGGTGGACTTTTATCAAGTTCGATAACTTCAATAAGTGGGTCATCTAAAGTATTTAATTTAGGTCTAATCACTTATTCAAATAAAGCAAAAGTTGATATTCTTAAGGTTCCTAATAAAATAATAAAAAAATATGGTGCTGTCAGTGAAGAATGCTGTTTATCAATGGTTAAAAATTTAAGCAAAATTAGTAAAGCAAATATATCTATATCAATTACAGGTATTGCTGGACCTAATGGTGGCACAAAATTAAAGCCAGTCGGTTTAGTCTATATTGGTGTTAAGAAAGGAAACAAAATAATAATTAAAAAAAATCTATTTAAAAATAAAAATAGAATATCCATGCAAAAAATTACAGTTAACACGTCACTAAATTTGATTGATAAAATTATCTAACTTTTAGCCCAACTTATATTGTTCCAAATTCTTTCATGAAAATAATATAGAAAAATTTTAGCTATAGCTTCAATGCTTCCAATAGTTGCTCCTATTAACAAATCACCTGTTAAAGCCCATGCAATAATAAAAGTTGTTAAACTGGCTGTAACACGCCAAGTTAATGTTTTTACAATTGTTCTTTTTTGTAAGTCTGTAGTCATGATATATCTTTCTGCACATATGGTTATTTAATGATCTATTTATTATTGAATAAATCGTTAGCTCTTTTTTGAAAAGAGTCAGCTATTTTATCCAAACCATACTGAAAAGATTTACTCATTACAATATTTAAAAATTTATTTTCAATCTCAAAATCGATATCAAAAGATATCTCAGTAGAGTTATCATTTTCAAGAAAAACCCATTTATTATCCAAATGTTTGAGAGGTCCTTCGATATTGGTTACTTGAATAGTGTCTGTATCTTTATTAAATCTAACATCACTTTTATAGGTTGCCTTAAATGGACCCTTACCTATTGTAAGGTCTGCAATTATTAAGATTAGATTATTTTCTTCCTTTTTTTCATAAATTTTTGCATCTAGACAGTAAGGTATAAACTTTGGATAATTTTCGATATCTAGAACAAGATCAACTAATTGTTCTTTATTGCATTCAATTAATCTCTTAACTGAGGCTTTGGGCATTATATCTTTCTAATCTATTTTTTTGTAGTTGAGCAAAATCTTCATCTGCATGATAAGAAGATCTTGTTAATGGTGAAGATGAAACTAATAAAAAACCTTTAGATTTTGCAATATTTTCTAGATCCTTAAATTCATCTGGATGATAATATCTCTCAAGCGGATGGTGTTTAACAGATGGTTGCAAATATTGTCCAATTGTTAAAAAATCTACATCAGCAGATCTTAAGTCGTCCATCACCTGAATTAATTCATCTTTACTTTCTCCCAAACCAACCATCAAGCCTGATTTAGTAAAAACTTTTTTATTAATTTTTTTAACATTTTTTAAAAGCTCTAATGAGCCAAAATATCTTGCACCTGGTCTAACTTTTAAATAAAGTCTTGGAACTGTTTCAATGTTATGATTGAAAACATCTAAGTCTGCTTCTAAAATCTTTTTATAAGAGTCACCTTTTCTTAAAAAATCTGGAGTTAAAACCTCAATTGATGTTTGAGGGTTTTTTTTTCTCGTTGCTGTAATTACATCGAAAAAATGATTGGAGCCTCCATCTTCTAAGTCGTCCCTATCAACTGAAGTTATAACAACATGCTTAAGATTTAGTTTGTGAACAGCATTTGAAATTTTATAAGCCTCAAATGGATCTAAATTTTCAGGTTTACCTGTTTTTACATCACAAAAGGCGCAAGCTCTTGTGCAAGTATCACCCATGATCATAAAAGTAGCATGACGTTTGCTCCAACATTCTGTAATATTTGGACAATTAGCTTCCTGACAAACTGTTACTAAATTATTTTGATTAACAATAGTTTTAGTTAAGAAGAATTCTTTACTGTTAGTTAATTTAGACCTTATCCAATCAGGTTTTTTCTTAATTGGATTTACAGGTTTGTTAACTTTCTCTGGGTGTCTTGGTTTAATTGTCATTCTTTTTAATTATATAGAGGGTCTCCCCTTCTTTGCCAAACATAAATTTTTCTCTGATTAAGGTTTCGACATAATCTAGGTCTAATTTAGTACTTAATAGAGAATTTTTAAATTCAAGCTCTTTGATTTTGTTAGATAAATTAGCTTCTTCAATTTTTAGATTAAATAAAATTTCTTTTTTTTTGAAATAAGAAAAAAGACCTCTTTCACCATCTAGAAGGTTAAAGAAAAAATAAAGTATTAAAAAAGTAGAGATTAATAAAAAATAATTTTTTTTTAATTTTCCCAGCATTAATGAATTTTACTCATTGATGCTTTTTTTCCAAGCTTTTCTTCTATACGTAATAATTGATTATATTTTGCTACACGTTCGGATCTTGCCAGCGATCCAGTTTTAATCTGATTTGAATTTGTACCTACAGCAAGATCTGCTATAAAAGTGTCTTCACTGTCTCCAGATCTATGTGAAATTATTGTTTTATATCCAATAATTTTTGCAAACTTAATAACCTCAAGTGTTTCAGATACTGTACCAATTTGGTTAAGTTTAATTAATATTGAATTTGATGAGTTGTTTAAGAAACCTTTTTTAAGTCTTTCTAAATTAGTTACATACAAATCATCACCAACTATTTGCACATTATTAGTTTGTTTCATTAATTTACTCCATGCAGGCCAATCATTTTCCCCAAATGGATCTTCTATTGATTTAATTTTGTATTTATTTATTATCTTTTTATATTCTTCAATAGATCGATCTACTGAAACAAACTTCTTTGAATGAATAGAATATTTGTCTTTCTTGATTAATTCATTTGCTGCTACATCTAAACAAATTGAGACATCTTTACCATTTTTAAAGCCAGACTTATTAATTGCAGCTACAACTAAATCTAAAGCTTTTTCATTGCTGCTGATCATTGGAGCAAAGCCCCCTTCATCTCCTACAGAAGTTGATAGTCCATTTTTTATAATCAATTTTCTTAAATTGCTAATTACAACAAAGCATATTCTCATGGCTTCCGAAAAACTCCTGGCCTTATCAGGTCTAATCATAAACTCTTGAATTCTTAATCCGTTATTAGCATGAGCTCCTCCATTAATAATATTCATTAATGGGTAAGGTAATTTGTAATTATTTTTTACTAAAAATGTTTTGTATAAGGGTACTTTTTTGATTTTTGCAGAAAGTTTCTTAACTGCCATAGACACTGCTAAAATAGTGTTAGCTCCCAAGCCTGTTTTTTGCCGGGTACCATCAAGATTAATTAAAATTGTATCTATACGTGTTTGATCATGGATATTTACACCTGTTAGTTTTTTAGAAATTTTTGTATTAACTAAATTGACTGCACCTAAAACACTTTTACCTAAATATTTTTTATTATTGTTGTCTCTTTTTTCAAATGCTTCGTAAGTTCCAGTTGAAGCACCTGATGGACAAATAGCTGAGGCGCTTAAATTTTTTGAATAAACTTCTGCTTCAATTGTTGGGTTTCCTCGGCTATCAAAGACTTGACGAGCTCTTATCTTTAAAATCTTACTCATTTATTTTTTAATTAGATTATCTATTTCAAATAATTGAGATAGCAATTTTTCTAATTTATCTAGTGGAACCATGTTGGGTCCATCGGATGGAGCGTTATCTGGGTCTTGATGTGTTTCGATAAAAACACCCGCAACACCAACTGCAACTGCAGCTCTTGCTAAGTATTCAACAAACTCTCTTTGACCACCACTAGTCTCGCCTAGACCTCCAGGTTGTTGAACTGAATGTGTGGCATCAAAAATAACAGGGTACCCATTTTTTGCCATTATTGGTAGAGATCTCATGTCAGAGACAAGAGTATTGTAACCAAAGCTTGCACCTCTTTCTGTAACTAAAATATTATTATTACCTGAGTCTGCAATTTTTTTTGTAACGTTAACCATATCCCATGGTGCTAGGAATTGACCTTTTTTAACATTTATAATCTTTCCAGTTTTGGCTGCAGCAATTAATAAATCTGTTTGTCTACATAAAAAAGCAGGAATTTGTAATACATCAACATGAGGAGCTACCACTACACATTGTTCAGCATTATGTATGTCAGTTAATATTGGAACATCTAATTCTTTTTTAATCTTATCAAAAATAGGTAAAGATTGCTCAAGACCCATACCTCTTTGGCCTTTTAGACTTGTTCTGTTGGCTTTATCAAAAGATGTTTTATAAATAAAACCCATATTAAACTTAGAAGTAATTTCTTTAATCTTACCTGCCATATCCATGGCATGTTGTTCAGTTTCAAGCTGACATGGGCCAGCAATAATAAAAATTTTATTATTATTTGAAATTTCTATATTTCCACAATTAACTTTAATATTTTTCATTTATGATTTTTTGCTGCATTGATAAAAGATGAGAATAAAGGATGTGGTGCTAAAGGTCTAGATTTAAATTCTGGATGAAATTGAACAGCTATAAACCAGGGGTGGTTTTTTAGCTCAATAATCTCTGGTAATTTGTTATCTGGAGATAATCCTGAAAAGATTAAGCCATTTTTTTCAAATTTATCTTTATAACTAATGTTAACTTCATATCTGTGTCTATGTCTTTCTTGAATCAAATTTGATTTATAAATTTTTCTGATTAATGAATTTTCTTTTAATTTTGCCTCATAAAGACCGAGTCTCATGGTGCCCCCTAAATCTTTATCAGTTCCTTTAATTAATTTACCATCTCTATTCCATTCAGTAATTAAACCAATAATTGGTATTCCTCCAAAACCAAATTCACTTGATGTAGCTTTCTTTATATTTAACTTATTCCTTGCAAATTCGATAATGGCCATTTGCATTCCAAAACAAATTCCAAAAAAAGGAATTTTTTTCTCTCTAGCGTATTTAATTGCTTCAATTTTGCCCTCTGTTCCTCTTTTGCCAAATCCACCTGGTATCAAAATTCCAGAGACTCCTCTTAATTTTTTTTTAATTTCAGAAATTTTTAAGTTTTCAGAATCTATTCTAACTAAGTTAATTTTCAGATTATTATCAATTCCCCCATGTGTTAAAGCTTCATCTAAAGATTTATAAGCATCTTTAAGCTCAACATATTTTCCAATGATTGCAATATTAATTGATTTTTTTGTATGCAAAACAATCTTAGTGATTTTTTTCCAAGGATTTAAATTAACTTTTTTTCTAGATTTTATTTTAAAATACTTAAGTACTTGCTTATCTAAATTTTCTCTATTGAAACTTATTGGTGCTTCATAAATAGTTTTAACATCAACAGTTTGAATTACATTTTCAATTTCAACATTGCAGAATAAAGATATTTTTTTTCTATGCCCTAAAGGTATAGGCCTTTCAGATCTGCAAATAATAATATCGGGCTGTATGCCGAGACTTCTTAATTCTTTTACAGAGTGTTGAGTGGGTTTTGTTTTTATTTCATCAGATGCTTTAAGGTACGGGACTAGTGTTAAATGAATAAATAAAGCATTTTTTTTTCCCACATCATTAGAAAATTGTCTAATAGCCTCAACGAATGGAAGGCTTTCTATATCACCTACTATTCCGCCAATTTCACAAATTACAAAGTCTTCCTTTGATGTATCACTTTTTATAAAATCTTTAATACGGTCAGTTATATGTGGGATGACTTGAACAGTTTTTCCAAGGTATCCTCCTTTACGTTCTTTTTTTAAGACATCACTATAAATTTTTCCAGTTGTAATATTGTCAGATTTTTTTGCAGATATTCCAGAAAATCTTTCATAATGACCTAAATCTAAATCTGTTTCTGCACCATCATTTGTTACAAAAACTTCACCATGCTGAAAGGGACTCATCGTTCCAGGGTCAACATTTAAATAGGGATCTAGTTTTCTTATACGTACTTTAAAACCTCTAGATTGTAATAAGTATGCCAGAGAAGCTGATGAGAGACCTTTTCCTAATGAAGAAACCACACCGCCGGTGACAAAAATAAATCGCGCCATGGTATTATCTTATAGCGATTAATTAATGAATTTAAAAGGATTAATTATTATTTTCAGGAATTGAGGGAGTGTCACTAGATTTTTCCTCAATGATATCTAGTACAGAAGATGTGGGTGTTAACTCGCCTCTAGATATTATTGTTAAAGCTAAGCTACAAATTATGAATAAAGTAGCAACTACTGCTGTAGCCTTACTCATAAAATTACCAGCAGATCTAGAAAGCATAAAATTATCTTGAGAAACACCTATACCAAGTGCTCCACCTTCAGATTTCTGGACTAGTATCAAAAGCACAAGTATTGTTGCAAGTACTAAGTTGACTACTAATAGAATGTTTTCCATGAGGGTTAACTATATGTTTTTTTGACTATATCAATAAATTTTTTAACATTTTGAGATGCTCCACCAATTAAAAAACCATCAATATTATTAATTTCTCTTAAGATTGTTATATTTTCGGGATTTACAGAACCTCCATATAAAACTTTTGGTAATTTATCTTTAAATTTACTTTTGATAAATTCTACTGTTTTAAAAAGATCTTGAGGTTTTGGTATAAGACCACTGCCTATAGCCCAAACAGGTTCGTAAGCTAAAAAGATATTTGATTTATTTTTAATATTTTTTAAACCAATTTTAATTTGTTTAGATAAAATTGAGCGAGTCTTTTTTTTTCTTTTTTCACTTAAGGTTTCACCAATACAAAAAATAATTTTTAATTTTGCATCAAGAGCACTTTTTATTTTTAAATTAATTAGTTTGTCACTTTCACCCTGTTCTCTATTTTCTGAATGACCGATAATGACAAAATGAGCACCAATATTTTTTAACATACGAGAATTAACATGCCCTGTGTGGGCACCATAATCTTTACTTTCATGGCAATTTTGACCACCAATTCCAATTTGACAATTATTGAATTTTTTTGAAAAAGAACTTATTAAGGTATTTGGAGGACAGTAAATTAATCTACCTCCCTTTATTTCTTTAGATTTAGAAAATTTAATAACCTTATCCAATGTATTTAGAGAAGACAAATTCCCGTACATTTTCCAATTAGCCACAAAATACATATATTTATTTGTCATAATGAAAATTTTAATCTATAGCTTGATATTTTAAAGATCAATAAATTTATAAAGTAATGATAAATCCATTTAAAAGTTTTACAAAAAAAAAAATTGGTGGCTTAATACTAATTTTTGTTATTATAATAGCTTTTGGCTTTGGTGGATTTGGTGGGGGATTTAGCACTGGAAATCAAAATAATATAGCCAAAATAAATAACACTAATATCTCTACGCAAGATTTCATGGATTACCTCAATCAATCTGGCTTAAGTCAGCAAGTAATAAAAGAGAATATTGATAAAAATGTAATTGAGGAGCTTTTGTCTTCTATGGTTTCAATGACTTTACTTGACCTTGAAATTAAAGATTTAGACCTAGTCATATCAGATGAAGTAATTGCAGAAACTCTTAAGAAAAATAAAAACTTTCTAGATGAAAATGGTAATTTTCAAAGAACTCTTTATGAAAAGTTTTTACTTACAAGTAGTATGAGTGCAGCGATGTATGAAATAAAATTAAAGAATAACGTTCTACAAAAAGAATTATTTACGTATATAAGTGGTGGAGCTAAGTCTCCCAAATTTTTAACTGATAAATATTTTATAGAAAACAATAGAAAATTAAATATTGAATTTATTAAATTAAACAGATTTTATAAAAAAGTGGGTGAATTTACCGATCAGGAAATTAAAATTTTTATTGATGAAAATTCAGAAAAATTTAAGCAAGATTTTATAGACTTTTCTTATGTGATAATAACACCTAACAACTTATTGGGTGTAGATGAATTTAATCAGGCTTTTTTTGATGCGATTGATGAAATTGACAACAAGATATCTAAAAACATAGATTTTAAGACAATTGTAAGTGAATTAAATGTAAATGTGATTACAAAAAAAAATTATATTAATTTAGAAAATAAAGAAACAATTGAAAATAAAATTTATAATTCTAGAAAAAACAAGATTGAAATACTTGAAGACAATGGAACTTACATCTTTTATCAAATAGATAATGTTATTCAAAAATTACCAAATTTAAATGATGAAAGATTTGTAAAACAAATTACAAATCTTTTATTTCAAAAAGAAAAATTTAGATTTAATAAAGATATATTAAACCAATTAGATAAAAATGAATTTAACCAAGCATCATTTGATAAACTTGGGAATGGTGAAGTTGAAAAAACTCAATTAAACTCAATTAAGGACATTAATAAATTTGAAAATAATTCAGTTAAAATTTTATACACACTGCCAATTAACACATTTACTCTAATTGCTGATAGAGAAGACAGCGTATTCGTAGCTAAGGTTATAAAATTTGAAGATACTAAAATTTCTCAAGATTCAGGTATATTTAATCAAATTTCTAACGAAGCAAGTGCAGAAAATAGAAACGGAATACTAAAATCATATGATTACCTTTTAAAAGATAAATATAAGGTGATAGTTAATGAAAAAACTCTTGATAGGGTAAAAAATTACTTTAGATGATATTTAATCGAAACTTTAAAGATTTTAAGTTTCAACACTCAAGAAACAAAAATCAAATCATATACACTTCTCAGAAAGTAACAAGTGATCAAGAAATTTTAAACTTAATTGATAATTTTCTAGAGGAAAAAAATAGTTTTATTTTTGAGTCTGTTGAGAAAGGAAAAATAAGAGGAAGATATACCATCTTTGGCAAAAACCCCGATAAGATTTGGGAATTTAATAATAGAAACTCTTACCTAATTACCAACAACATTAAAAAAAAAATAAAAGGTAACCCAGAAAAAATTATAGAAAAGATAATAGAAGAATTTAAGTTTAAAACACCGATGGGTCTACCACCCATTTGTTCTTTAATATCGGGATATTTTTCTTACGATTCTATTAGATATGTCGAAAAAATTCCTAATAAATGCAAGGATGATTTAAAGCTACCTGACGTCAGGCTTTTAAGACCAAGAACATTGGTTATTCACGATAACTTAAAAAAAAAGATTTTCTATATTATAAATATTTTTAATGATGAAAAAATTCTAAATTATAAAAAAAAATATTTTGCAATTGAGAATGAAATTAATGACCTATTAATAAAGTCCTCTCTTATAAAAAAAAATTCTAATATTAATACAAAAACTCATATTAAAGTAAAATCCAACACATCAAAGAACAAGTTTCTAAGAATGGTTAATGAAGCTAAAAAATACATAAAAATTGGAGACATTTTTCAAGTCGTCTTAAGTCAAAGGTTTGAAGCTAAATTATCAAAAAAACCTTTGGAGATTTATAAAAAACTTAGAATTACTAACCCTTCTCCATTTATGTATTTTTTTAATTTTCATGATTTTCAAATCATAGGAGCTAGTCCAGAAATTTTAGTTAGACTAAGAGATAACAAGATTACTGTTAGACCAATTGCTGGAACTAGACCTAGAGGTAAAAATTTAAAAGAAGATGATTTTTTTGCAAGAGATTTACTTAAGGATAAAAAAGAACTTTCTGAACATTTAATGCTACTTGACTTAGGAAGAAATGATGCTGGTAAAGTTTCTAAAATAGGAACTGTTAAAGTTACGGAAAGTTTTATGATCGAAAAATACTCCCATGTAATGCATATAGTTTCTAATGTGATAGGTGTTTATAATAAAAAATTTTCAAAATTTAAATCATTACTTGCTGGATTTCCTGCTGGAACCGTTTCTGGTGCACCCAAAATTAGAGCCATGGAAATTATCGATAATCTAGAAACCGCTAAAAGAAAAGTCTATGCTGGGGGTATAGGTTATTTTTCTGCCAATGGTGAGTTTGACACGTGTATTGCCTTAAGAACAGCTGTTGTAAAAAATAAAAAATTCTATGTTCAAGCTGGTGCAGGAATAGTGGCTGACAGTAATCCAATTAGAGAATACGAAGAAACTGTAAATAAAGCAAAAGCTTTAATGAATGCTTTAAAATAATGAAAATTATATTAATAGATAATTATGATAGTTTTACATTTAACTTGTATCACTATGTATCATCATTAGGTGTTACGGTTGATGTAATTAGAAATAATAAAATTACTCATCAACAAATAATAACAAATAAATATGACAAAATTATTATATCACCTGGACCCGGTAATCCAAATCAATCAGGGAATTGCATTAAAATAGTAAAAACACTTTATAAAAAAATACCAATTCTTGGTGTGTGTTTAGGTCATCAAATTATTGGTCAAGTTTTTGGTTCACATATTATTCAAGCAAATAAGCCAATGCATGGGAAAACTAGCATTATAAAATCAAAAAAAATAGGTATACTTAAAAACCTTCCTTCTGAATTTGAAGCTACAAGATATCATAGTCTTATAATTGATAAAAAAACGTTATCTGATCAACTTGAAATTACTGCAGAAACAAAAGATGGAGTTATCATGGGCATAATGCATAAAGAATATAATATCCACGGTGTTCAATTTCACCCTGAAAGTATAAAAACTATCAATGGAATTAAAATATTAAAAAATTTTATTAATTACAAAAGTAAATGAAAATTTTCATAGATAAATTAAGAAATAACCAAGACTTATCATTTAGTGAAAGCAAAAATGCTTTTGAAATACTAATGGATGGTAAAGCATCAGATGAAGAAATATTTGATTTTTTAACTCTACTTTCAGCTAAAGGTGAGGTCTCAGATGAAGTTGCTGGAGGAGTTTATGTGCTAAGAAATAAATCTAAAAGAGTTAATGTTAAGGATTGTATTGATACATGTGGAACAGGTGGAGACGGTATGAATACACTTAATATCTCGACTGCTTCAGCACTACTTCTATCCAGTATGGGAATTAAAGTAGCAAAACATGGTAATAAGGCTATTTCCTCTAAATGTGGGTCTGGTGACGTTTTAGAAGCTTTAAACATAAAAATAGACTTAGAACCAAAAGATGTTGAGGGACAAATAAAAGAAAATAACTTTGGTTTTATGTTTGCACCCAATTATCACAGTGCAATGAGATTTGTTGGACCAACCAGAAAAAAGATTGGCAAAAGAACTATTTTTAATATGATTGGTCCTTTAAGTAGCCCTGCCCTAGTTGAAAGACAAGTGGTTGGTGTTTTTGATAAAAAGCTATTAAAAATTTTTGCTAGTGCTTTGAATAATTTAAACATCAAATTTGCTTGGATTGTTAATAGTGAAGATGGATTAGATGAAATATCACCCTATTCAAAAACTAATGTTGTTCAGTTAAAAAATGGTGAAATTTCTGAAATATTAATTGACCCTATAAAACTAAATATAGATGCAAATGAATTTAAAGATTTACTTGGTGACGATGCAAAATTTAATGCGAATAAAATGTTGGATATATTTAAAGGTGAGGATAACGATTTTTCAAAAGCTGTTTGTTTAAATGCTGCAGCAGGCCTTATTGTGTCTGAAAAACATACGATATTTATTGATGCATATAATGAGGCTAGAAAACATATTTTATCAGGAAAAACATACAACGACTTAAAGGAAATTCAAAATGTCTAAAGATGTACTAAAAGAAATTATTAAAAAAAAAATTGAAAAAATTGATTTATTGAAAAAAACAATTTCATTAGATGCTTTAAATGAACAAATAAATCAAAATAAAACATTTATTAACTTTAAAGGTAAAATCCAAAACAATATTGATAATAATAAAATTTCTTTAATTACAGAAATAAAAAAAGCAAGCCCATCTGCTGGTGTTATAATAGACAATTATAACCCTGTAGAAATAGCAAAAATCTATAATAATAATAAAGCAACATGCCTATCAATTCTTACAGAAGAAGATTTCTTTTTGGGTAAGCTAAGCGATATTAATGATGTAAAAGAAAAAATAAACCTACCTGTTCTGTGTAAGGATTTTTTTATTGATAAATTTCAAGTACCTCTTGCAAAAAGTTATGGGGCAGATGCAATATTAATTATATTAGCTGGAGTTTCTGATGACCTTGCTAATGATTTATATGAAGAGGCTCTAAAACTTAATATGTCGATAATTGTTGAAGTGCACACAACTGAAGAAGCCAAAAAAGCCCTTAACTTTAAAGAAGCATTAATCGGAATAAATAATAGAAATCTTAAAACATTAAAAACGGATCTTAATACAACTTATGATATCTATAACATATTGAGTAATCACTCTTCTCCTTTAATTTCAGAAAGTGGAATTAAAACAAAGGAAGAACTTCTTTCTTTAAAGAACAAAACAGAAATTAAAACTTTTTTAATTGGTGAATCACTTTTAAAAAATTTAGATAAAAATTCAATTTTTTCAGTTCTTTAGTCAAATAAAGCCCTATTTTAAATACTTTTTAGCTATTGCTGAATTAGAAGAACACTTGTAGAACATATTTTGTACTTTATTTGTTCTTATGCTAACTAAAAAACAAAAAAACCTGCTTTTATTCATCAACAAAAAGTTGAGAGCCTCAGGTGTATCCCCTTCATACGAAGAAATGAAAGATTCTTTAAATTTAAAGTCTAAATCAGGAATTCACAGATTAATAAGTGCCTTAGAAGAGAGGGGCTTTATTAGAAGATTGGCTCATAAAGCGAGAGCTTTAGAGGTTATAAAACTTCCCGAGACAGCTTCTGCTAATGATATTTACAATAGCTTTTCACCTAGTGTTATCAAGGGTGGTCTAGATACAGAAAATACAAACTTAAATGAAATAGATATACCTGTACTAGGTAGTATAGCTGCAGGAACTCCTGTAGAGGCAATACAAAATGAAGTTTCTAGAATACCTCTTCCAAGCAATCTTGAAAAAAATGGTCAATATTTTGGTCTAAAAGTTCAAGGTGATTCAATGATTGAAGCTGGTATTAATGAAGGTGATACAGTTATCATAAGAAGATCTGATACTGCAGATAATGGTAAAATTGTTGTAGCCTTAATAGATGAGCATGAAGCAATGTTGAAAAGAATTAGAAGAAAAGGAAAAACTGTAGCACTTGAAAGTGCCAATAGAAACTATGAAACTAAAATATTTGGTCCAGATAGGGTAAAAGTTCAAGGTGTACTAGTATCTTTATATAGAAACTTCTAAGAAAATAGTCTAAAAATCACTCATGTCAAAAGTAGCAACGAGATTTGCTCCCTCACCTACGGGAGCTTTACATATTGGTGGTGTAAGAACTGCCTTGTTTAATTGGCTGTATTCCAAAAATAAAAAAGGAACATTTCATCTTAGAATTGAAGATACTGATAAAGAAAGATCTAAAGATGAGCATAAGATTCAAATTATTAAGTCTTTAAAATGGATTGGTATCGAACATGATGGTGACGAATACATTCAATCAACTAAAATTGATGATCATATAAATGTGGCAAATGAACTACTTAAAAATGGACATGCTTATAGATGTTATTGTTCAATTGAGGAAATAGAAGAACAAAAAAAACGAGCAAAACAAAAAAAACTTCCCTATGTTTACAATAGAAAATGGAGAGATCTTCCAAAAGTAGATGCTCCGAAAGATATAAAGCCTGTAATTAGATTTAAAAGTAAAATTGAGGGAACATCCATATTAAAAGATTTAGTTCAGGGTGATGTTGAAATTGATAATATTACAATAGAAGATTTTATAATTTTAAGAAACGATGGAACGCCAACATACAATCTCTCAGCTACTGTAGATGATCATCAAATGAACATGACACATATAATTAGAGGAGATGATCATAAGATAAATACTTTCAAACAAATGCAAATATATCTAGCAATGGAATGGGCACTACCGCAGTTCGCACATATTCCTCTTATTCACACTATAGAGGGCAAAAAACTATCAAAAAGAGATAACGCTTCAACACTAGATGACTATTCTAAAATTGGGATTATGCCAGACGCGCTAAGGAACTATCTACTAAGACTTGGATGGTCTTATGAAGATAAAGAAATATTTACCTTAGACGAAAGTATTAAGCATTTTAATCTAAAAGGTATTGGTAAATCTCCATCAAAGTTAGATATGAGTCGGATTTTATCAATGAATGAACACTATATTAAAACTATCGATGAGAATGAACTTTACAATCGTCTTGTTGCTTATTGTGAATTATACAAAGAAAAAATTAAATCTGATAAAGAGGAAAAGATTAAACCATCATTATTATTTCTTAAAAACAAAGCTAAAACTTTAGAGGATATATATACAAATGCTAAATATATTATTTTTGATAAGGTAAATTTTAATCAAGAAGATTTAAAACTTATCGATGATAAAGCAAAAAAAATAATATCAAGCTTTAATAAAAATATAAATGATTTAAAAATTCTAAATAAAGAAACTTTAGAACCTATCATAGATGAACTAATAAAAAATCATGAAACAAATTTTAAAGGAGTTGGACAACCATTAAGAGTGGCTTTAACAGGATCAAAGTTTGGCCCTGGTATTTATGATATAATCATATCACTAGGTAAAGACGAAGTTAAAAAAAGACTAAAGGTATTCTAATAAAATAGTTGCAACTTTTTGAGATGAAGATGTTTCTAATTTTATATTTTTAAGAGTTTTATCGATTTCATCTAGTTGTGTTTTTAATAAGTTTGGGTGACTAAGAAGATAATTTACTGAATTATATATTTCCATTGCGTTACATTCATTTTGTAATAATTCAGGAATTATTTCTTTTTTATTTATGATATTTATAATGTTGGCATATTTTATTTTTACTAAAAATTTCATAATTAAATAATTAATCATATTGATTTTATAAATTATGATAGACGGCACACTAGCATTACAAATTTCAAGGGATACAGTGCCAGATTTAGCAACCGCAAATATAGATTTTAATAAAATTTGTGATTTTATATTTTCATCAGAAATTACTTGAAAATTATTTAAAGAACTTTTTTTTAAAAAGTTAACTATGGTTTCTTTATTTTTATCTGTAGCATGAAAAATGAAAATATAATTATCAGACTTGTCATTCATTAATTTAATGAAATCAGACAAAATTGGTAAGAGAACATTAATTTCAGAGTCACGGCTTCCTGGAAATATAGATATAATTTTTTTATCTTTATCAATCAAAGAAGATAAGTCCATTTTAGATTTCATATTATCTTCTAATAATGGATGACCTACAAAAGTATTAGGAATATTCTCTTTATTAAAATATTTTTTTTCAAAATTAAATAAAAGTAGCATATGGTCTACAAATTTTTTGAACTTTTTAACTCTACCCTCTCGCCATATCCAAACCTGAGGCGCTACATAATGAATTGTTTTGATATTATTATTAATTTTTTTCACTCTTTCGGCAACTCTGAGAGTAAAATCTGGGCTATCTACACTAAATAATATATCAGGATTAAATTTTATAACCTCTTCAACGGTTTTATTAATCCTATTTCTAATTTTAAAAATATTAAATAAAACACTAGTAAAGCCAATATAAGTAATTTCATTAAGGTTATAAATAGACTTAATCCCAAGAGATTCTAAATGATGTCCTCCAACGCAAGAATATTCAACTTCAGAGTTTGTTTTTTTTAGTTTTGAAACAACAGTCGATGCTAACTTGTCTCCTGACGGTTCTCCAGTAAGTATGAATATCTTTTTCATATAACTTTGATGAATATCTTGTTTTTATTAGCAAAACTTATGATTTTACTTTTATCCATAAAGATATTTTTTTTTGATTTTAAAACAATTCCTTTTATACCAACTTTTTTACAGTCCTTAAGTGTATCAAGACCTATAGTTGGTAAATCTATTCTTAAGTCTTGTTTTTTTTTAGGAAACTTAATTAATATACCTTTAGTTTTTTTATGTTTATTTTTATTTATTAACAGAAGCATTTTTTTTGTCCCTTTAGAAGTTTCTTTGGAAATAACATTACTTCCCTTTATAACTAGTGCCTGGATATGATTATATGGATTTAATCTGCCAAGCGATTTAATACCCTTACTTATAGATATAAGATCCTCTTTATTTGGTTTTACTTTTGTATAAGTCCCTCTTGATAATGACAACTCAGGATTATAAGCAATTGAACTTATAACTTTAATTTTTTCTTTACTTAGTATTCTAATTATACTTTTTAAAATAGCAGCATCTCCAAGTTTAGCTGCTTTAATGATTCTGGGAAAATAATAAAAACCCTTTAGATCCATTTTTAATGATGAGAATTTAGGTTTTTTAATTTTGCCAGCAAATAAAACTTTTTTACATTTATTTTTTTTTAATACCTCAAAAATTTTACCTAGTTGACCAATGTTAATTGATATTGAATGTGGATCTTTTTTAAAAAAATTGTTTTTAGATAAATCGATAATAAAATATTTTATTTTATTCTTCTTAATTTTTTTTAATATTTGCTTTGGAAAATCCGTATCTCCAAAAATTAAGCCTATCATTATTGTTCGCTATATGGTGTGCAAATTGGTCTTTTTTTATCTTTATTAATAAATTGTATTACCTCTTCAACTAAATGGTTATCTTTATATTTATTATTGAGTTCACTTAAATTATTATTCAAACTTTTATTTTTAAAAATTTCTTTATAAGCTTCTGTTAAAATAAGTATGTCTTTATTTTCTGTTTTGATCCTTCTTAAGCCAATGACATTTATACCATTTAAAAAATTTCGATTACCTGTAGATACGCCGTATGGAATTACGTCTCTTGAAACACCTGTCATTCCACCTATCATTGCTAATTTACCAATTCTTACAAATTGTTGAATACCACATTTAGCTCCAATTATAACAAAATCTTCTATAACAGCGTGTCCGGCTATCGCAGAATCATTGGCCATAACTACATTATTACCAACAATGCAGTCATGAGCTATATGGGCGCCAATCATAATTAAATTATTATTGCCAACTTTTGTTATTCCACCACCCTGCATTGTACCAGTGTTAATAGTGACGTGTTCTCTTATAGTGTTACCATCACCTATTATAAGACTAGTTTTTTCTCCTTTATATTTTAAATCTTGAGGGTCACTTCCTATGGATGACATTGGATAAAAAATGTTTTTTTTACCGATCTTGGTAAGTCCAGTAATTAAAACATGTGATTGTATTATAACATCATCATCAATTTCAACATCAGGACCTATGACTGAATAAGGGCCAACCTCTACTGTTGATGAAATCTTTGCCTTTGAATCTATAATAGCAGTTTTATGGATCATTTATCTATTATCTTTAATAAAGTTTTTTAAATCTTTGGCTGGATACCCCATTACTTTAGAATTGTCTGGAATATTTTTTATTACACCGCTGCCGCCAGCAATTCGAACATTGTTTCCTATCTTTAAATGACCAGAAATTCCAGCCTGACCCCCTATCATAACGTTATCGCCTAGATTAGAACTGCCCGCAAAACCAACCTGACCAGCAATAATACAATTATCTCCTATGATGTTATTATGTGCAATATGAATTTGGTTATCTAAATAAGTATTTGCTCCTATTACTGTATTTGACATTGAACCTCTATCGATTGTTGATCCACATCCAATTTCTACATTATCATTAATAAAAACTTTTCCAATATGGGGGTATCTAATGTTTTTTCCATGTTTCGGAAAAAAACCAAATCCCTTTTTACCAATAACACAGTGATCTAAAACATGAACATCATTTTTTATAATTGTATTTCTAATTATAACGTTTGATCCAATTGAACAATCATTGCCAATTTCAACATTACTTTCAATAATAGTATTATGGCCAATTAAACAATTCTTTCCAATTTTTACATTTTTTCCTATTAAAACATTTTTACCAAATTTAACATTTTTTTTATAAGAAGTTTTTTCTATTTCGACTGCGTCAGAGTCAAAATCATCAGTAACAGAGTTGGGATAAAATATTTTAGTAATCATGGCGGTGCTAATCAAAATGTTATCAACAATAATAGGATTACAACTATTAGGTAAAATTTTAGAAAGATTTTTTGTAGTAATGCAGAATAAAGCTTTAGTTTTAGCAGCTAGATATTCATATTTTTTAGAATGAAAAAATGTAATTTCAGTAATATTAGCTGAAGCTAAATCTTTTATATCAGTAACTATCAATTTTTTAATATTTTTCTTATTATCTATTTTGGCTAGTAATAAAAGTTTATCAATCTCAAAAGGACCGTTATTTTTAAAAAAAATATTATTCATTGATAAAAACTTTTATCAAAAATTTTATCAATTGCTTATCAAGAATTATTACTAATTATTTTCTATCAACAACAGTTGCAGACCATATTGCATCTGCCATTTTTTTTCCTTTAACAAATGCTTCACCTTTATACTTCCATACTCTTCCATGTGATCTTGTAGCCTCAATATTTAGTTCTAGTTTACAATCAGGTATTACCGGGTTTCTAAATCTAGCTTTTTCAATTCCCATTAAAAAAACTAACTTATTTTCATATTCTTTTTTATCTATACCTGATGCCGTCAAAGCGGCTGCAGCTTGCCCAAATGCTTCAACTATAAGAACTCCAGGCATTACAGGATTTCCAGGAAAATGGCCTTGTACAAAAAAACTATCTTTTTTTACATTTACTATTGCCGTTGCAGAAAAAAGCTTCTTAATATTTATTAATTCATTTATTAAAAGCATAGGCTCTCTATGCGGTAATAAACCAATAATTTCTTTTTTATTTAAAGTGGTATTATCAGACATTAGTCTATATTTATTTTGATATTTTTTGATTTAATAATTTTAAAATTTCGTTAGTGATATTTAGATCAGTTTTTCCAATAATAATATTTTTTTGATCGATTATAAAAGTTAATTGATTCTTAGTGGAATATTCAGATAAAATAATATTTAATTCTTTTAAGATTTTTGACATTCCAATATTTCTTTTAGATTGCAAAGATTCAATTTTTTTTTTTGCGTCAGACTGTAAAGAACTAAATTTTATGTTTAAAGCAATAACTTTTTTTTCATATTCTTCATTTGATAAAACATTTTTTTTTTGAGATATATCATTCTTTTCATTATCAAGTTTTTCTTTAGCCTCTTTAAGCTTTTTTATATTTGCTTTATCAATTATATTCAATTTTTTACTTAGTGATTTTCCAGCTAAAGATTCATTAACTAAAAAATTCATTTCAATAAAAGCAACTTTTATTTCAGATTTTCCTTGAGATGATAAAAATACCAAAAAAATTGAAAAAACAATTATCTTAAAATTTTTTATAGCAAACATTAGAATGTTGTTCCTAAATTAAACCTTACAGTTTCTGTAATATCTCCATCTGCTTTCGTAATTGGTTGTGTTAAAGAAAAACTTAAAGGACCAACAGGTGATATTAAATTAAGACCAATTCCAGTTGATGATCTGACTGAATTACTTTGGTCAACATTTTTCGAATAATCAACGTGCCAAATATTTGCTGCATCAAAAAATAAAGAAAAATCAACACTATCATATGTGGGGAAAAGAAATGGAAGTGTTATTGCTGTATTAAATGAAGCCATGTAATTGCCACCAACAAAATCTGCTCCATCTTTTGGACCAATTTTTCCAGGTTCAAAACCTCTCAACTTAGAGGCTGGAAGAAACATTCTCTTAGACACCCTAACATCTTTATCCTTGTTCAAAGAATTAATGGCTCTCGTATAAATTCCCATTGATAGTACAGAATCATTTATTACTTCTTTGTATCCTGCAATTTGGTAACCATTAATTATGCTAGAGCTATCAGATAATATCGGAAGTTCTTGTATAAATGTGCTTATAAATCCATTCGATGGTCTAAATGATGAATTAAGTTTATTATAACTAATAGAATAATTAAGTAGAGCATCATAGTAAGAACCCTCTTGTTTTTTATAGTTTGCCGAAGCTTTAGCCGTTGTTGTTAGCTCTTCTAGAGAGATTGAAAAACTTGGTGATAAAAATAAATCTTCATATTGTTCAAAGCTGGTACCAATTAAAATTTTATTTAGTGAGCTTTTGTACCCATAGTCTTTTTCTTTGTCAGTACTAGAGCTTTCTATTGAAGTGGTTAATGATCTGTCAGAGTAAGCAAAATTTGGAGCAGTGTAAGAAAATTTACCTCTGATAGATTCTTCGGTAAGTATCACATTAGCATCAAGTAAAATACCGTTACCTTTATAGTTATTTTCCTTAATACCGACAGCAAAAGTAGATCCAGAACTACCATAACCAGCACCAGCTGAGATTTCACCAGTTGGCTTCTCTTCTAAAGTAATATCAATGACTTTAAAACCGCTTGAACTACCAACTTTAACTTCAGAATTCACAGATCTAAATAAATTAGCTTTTTTTAGGTTATTAATTGTTTTGTTATGCAGCAGATTATTAAAGGGATCGCCTTCGTCTATAACCAATTTTTGTCGGATAAATGATTCATTTGTTATATTATTACCTAGAATATTTATTTGCTCTATATAAAATTTATCACCATCTTTAATGTTAAAAACAAAGTTAATTTTATTATTTTCGACAACATCTTCACTGACTGCAACGTCAAGAAACTCGTAATTTTTATTTAATGCAATTATATCAATTTCATCCAAGATTGATTGGATTCCGCTATAAGAATATTTTACGTTTTTCAGTTCTACAAATGTATTTTTTAAATCACTAAAGCCATCAGGATCATAATCATCTGGTAATAAAATTTCAAAGTTGTTAAAGAAAAACTTCTCCCCAGCATCAATTTGATAAGTAAGTAAAAAGTTTTTTTCATCAAGGACTTGAGTAAAGGCCTCCTCTACGTTTACCTTGTAATAACCTTTTTCTAAATAAAAATTCTCTAATAATCGTTTATCTAATTCTGTTTGCTGTCTGTTAATATATTTCGATTTAGATAAAAACTTCCAAAACTTATCTTCTTCAGATTTTATAACAGATAGTAATTTACTACTCTTAAACTTTTTATCACCTATAAATTTAATTTCAGATATTGACGCCTTTTCTCCCATTGTTACATCATAAATTATATTTATAGAATTATTTGAATTAACTATTTTTTGAACATCTACATTTGTAAAATAGTAACCAGATTGTCTCAAAATATTTGTTACTATGTTTAGATCATTTTGAAGTAAAAATTCATTAAATGAACTTCTGGATTTAAGAGAAATTTGATCCATCAAAATTTCAATATATTTTTTTGCTTTAATTCCTTTAAATTCAATATTTTGAATAATTGGAAACTCTTTAACTTTAATATTAAGAGTATTGTTTGATATATTTAAACTTACAAGTTCAAAAAAATTTGTGTCATAAATATCTTTTAAGGCTTGGTTAAGATCGTTTTCTGACAAATCACTACCAGCTTCAAGATTAGTAAAGTTTATAATAGTTTGTGTTGATACTCTTTCATTACCAATAACATTAAAATTTAAAAAGGATTCAGCACTAACATTGCTAGTAAGTAAAGATACAAATAGGATAAATTTTATAAAATTTTTTAACATTTTCATTCTTATACACATAAATCGTTAGTTTTTAAACGTACATATTTATTAAGGGAGATAATTTGATCAATGTTTGATGGGCTTATAAGTTTATATTTTTGAAATTCTTTATATTTAAGTAGTTTTAAAAGTATTCTAGAGATATCTAAAAAATTAATCTTATTATTTAAAAAGTTTTCAACTAAAGTGTCGTTAGCGCTGACCAAAATAGTTTCAAATAAAGAATCTTTATTTGGGAGTTTTTTAATTAATTTCATTACTGGAAATTTTTTTAGATTAATTTTATTAAAATTTAATTTATTCAGAATTTCAAAGTTAATTTTTTTTGTCTTAATTGGTTTTTCATTTTTTTGATATAAAGTATTAAATATAGGAATTTTCATATCAGTATCGTGTGCAAGTAATTTAATTAATCCATTTGAAAATTTAATTATAGAGTGAATGTAGGATTTGGAATGAATCAGGGCATCTAGTTGATTATAATTAATATTAAATATCTTCTTTGCCTCAATTAATTCAAATAATTTATTCATCATAGTTGATGAATCAATTGATATTTTTTTTCCCATCAACCAATTTGGGTGCTTTAATGCTTGAGTTTTAGTTATTGAAGTAAACTTTTTAAGTGGCAAATTGTTAAACGGGCCTCCAGACGCTGTTATGTAAATTTTTTCAATATTTTTCTTATTAGAATTATTAATTAATGACCAAATAGAAAAATGCTCTGAATCGACCGGAATAAAAACTGTATTAAATTTTTTTAGTTCTTTATGAATTAGATTCCAGCCACAAATTATTGACTCTTTATTAGCAATAGCGATCATTCTAGTAAATTTTATAATATTCAATGTAGGCTTTAATCCATGGAAGCCTGTAATAGCACTCATTGTATAATTAATTTTTGTATTTTTAAGTATTTCTTTAATTGATGTAAAGTTATTATAAATATTTATATTTTTATTTTTATTAATTTTTTTTGCTTTTAAAAAAGATTCTTGATTAGTAATTATTAAGTTTTTAACATTAAAATATTTAGCTTGTTTAATTAATTTTTTATAATTTTTATTTGCTGATATTAATTCAATCTTGAAGTTTTTTTTGTCTTTTTTGATTATGTTAAGCAATATTGTACCAATAGAACCAGTTGAACCTAAAATAGCTATTTTTTTCATATTAAAAATATACTAAACAATAAAACGCCTATTGGTATTGCAAAAATTATCCCATCAACTCTATCTAGAAAGCCTCCGTGACCAGGTAATAAATCACTTGTATCTTTAACTTTTGCTTTACGTTTAAGGAGAGAAATAAATAAATCACCTAATTGAGAAGTTATGGATATCAATATTGTAATTATAATTAAAATTAAAAAATTATTAAAAATTAACTCTTCATTAAAAAAGTGTATTAAGGATAATGAAAATATTAATGACCCAATAGATCCAGAGATAGTTTTATTGGGACTTATTTGCGTAAGCTTTCTGCCTTTAAATATTTTACCAAAAATTAGACCTCCAATATCTGATAATATTGATACTAAGATTGAATATAATAAATATAATTTTAAATTAGGATAATGGGTTTCAATAGCAAAAATAAAAAAAACTAAAAGTAGCAAATATAATAATGAAATTGCCTTGTATAAAAATCTAAGTAGTCTTTCTTTTTTTTTGTTTTTTGAGAAAATTTTTGAAATTAAAGAAAAAAATTCAATCCAAACAATTATTGCTATAACCATTACAGCAATGATCATAATAAAAGTGTAATGGTACATTGCTACAAGCAAGGAAATTAATAAAATTGAGGTAACGATTCTTTTTTTTAATTCGCCACTCATTATATAGACCCAAAATTTCTTTTTATTAATTTAAATTTATTCAATATTTTCTTAAAATCATTATTTTTAAAATCTGGCCATAATTTTTTTTCAAAGAAAATTTCTGTATATGACAGCTGCCATAACATAAAATTACTTAACCTCTGTGTGTTTCCTGTCCTTATCAAAATGTCAGGATCAATTATATTTTTTGTAAACAAATTTTTATCAATATTATTTTCATTAAGGTTAATTTTTTTTTTATAGATGCTCTTTATTGAGTTAATTATTTCATTTTTTGAACCATAATTTAAAGCAACATTAACCTGTAAAGATGAATTTTTAGATGTTTTTAATTCTGAATCTTTTATAATTTTTTTTAATTTATTTGGTAGTATGTTTATTTCACCAATAAATTTAAGTTTAATATTTTTTTTAATTAACTTATCGATTTTACTGGTTAAAAAATTTTCCAGTAAATTAAAAAGAAAATTTATTTCTTTTTGTGGTCTCTTCCAATTTTCTGTTGAAAATGTATAAAGTGTTAAATATTTGATTTTTATCTTTAGACATTCGTTAATAATAGATTCAACACTGCTTAAACCTGCTCTATGACCTGCATTTCTTGAATTTTTATGTTTAATGCCCCATCTACCATTTCCATCCATGATGATGGCAACATGATTAATTGGGTTCATATGGTCATTATTTCTTTTTCTTTAGCTTCAACTTTTGTGTCTATGGTTTTAATGTGCTCATCAGTAAATGTTTGCACTTTTTTTTCATTTATTTTTTCGTCATCTTCACTGATTTTTTTGTCTTTAACTAAACTTTTTAAATCATCATTAGCTTCTCTTCTAATATTTCTAATAGAGATTTTACACTTTTCACCCATAGATTTAATTAACTTTTTAATCTCTGTTCTTCTCTCTTCATTTAAATCTGGGACAGGTAATCTGATCAATTGACCATCAATTTGTGGATTTAAACCTAATTCCGATTTTTTTATAGCTGTATCTACAAGTGGAACGTTATTGAGATCCCAAACTTGAATATTGATTGTTCTAGCATCAGGAGTTGTTATACTTGAAACTTGGTTTAAAGGCATCGCTTGTCCATAAACATCAACTTTAACAAGGTCCAACATTGAAGCGTTAGCTCTGCCGGTTCTTAACGAAGTTAATTCTTTTTGAAAAACTTCAATGGTTTTATCCATCTTCTGGCTATATGATTTATCATTAAACATTTATTCACCTATTTTAATTCTAAAGAAATCATTAATCTTTAAGTCAGGTATATTAAGTTCTTTTACAATGTCTTGCACTTTTTTTTTAGGCTCCATAACCCATGCTTGAGTTAACAAAGCATTTTCCTCCTTAAACTTATTCATTTTACCTAGGCTAATCTTTTGAGCAATCTCCTCCGACTTTCCTAAGTTTTTTAACTCTTCGGTAACAAGATCTTGTTCTTTTTGAAGTAGATCCTTATCAATCAAATCTGAACTCAACGCTAAAGGATTTGATGCTGCGATATGCATTGAAAGTTGTTTGCCAAACGCTTTAACAACGTCACTATCGTCTGAGGTCTCAAGTGATGCTATAACTGATAATTTAGATAAATTATCTTTGACTACAGTATGTAAATAATTAAAATTTTTAGAACCAGACTGGTTAAATGTCTTAGTTTTACCAACTGTTATTTTTTCCCCCATTTTTGCAATTAATGCTACTAGACTATCTTCAACTGTTTCACCGTTTGCCATTTTTGATTTATTAAGTTTTTCTAAATTAGATAAATTTTTGTTATTTAATTCACTTAATTCTTTTGCAAAGGATACAAAGTCATCATTTTTAGCAACAAAATCTGTTTCACAATTAATTTCAATAACAGATATTTTACTTTCATCTCCTGAAGTTGCAATAACACCTTCTTTAGCATCTCTTGACATTTTTTTTGAAGCCTTAGAAATTCCTTTAACTCTTAAAATTTCAACTGCTTTATCTAGGTCACCACCAGATTCTTTAATTGCAAGATTGCAATCTTTAAACCCAGCACCAGTTGCTTCACGTAATTGTTTTACTTTTTCTATATCACTCATATTAATTTAATTTTTCTTTATCTTTCTTTGAAAATTTAGCATCTAATTTCTCTCTATCAATCTGTTGAATAGTTTTTGAAGAAGCTTCTTTTACTTTTGTTTCACCAACATCAGGTTTTTCTTCAGATTTAGATGGGACTGCTTTCTTTGCATTTTCAATAGTTTCTTTTACTAAATTACAATATAGATCAATTGCTCTTCTAGCATCATCGTTACCTGGAATTGGATAATCAATTCCATCGGGATTAGAATTACTGTCAAGTATAGCACAAATTGGAATACCTAATTTAGATGCTTCTGCAATAGCTAAAGATTCATAATTGGTATCAATTATAAAAACTAAGTCTGGAACTTTTTTCATTTCTGCAATTCCACCTAATGCTCTTTCTAATTTATCTTTTTTAACACTCATCTTTAATAGTTCTTTTTTTGTAAAGCCTCTATTTTCAGCAACAAGATCAGCCTCATATTTTTTCATCTTTTTAATTGATCCCGAGATTGTTCCCCAGTTAGTTAACATTCCACCTAACCACCTGTAATTTACAAAGTATTGACCAGTTTCTTTTGCAACTTCAGCTATAGCTTCAGATGCTTGTTTTTTTGTAGACACAAAAAGAATTTTACCGTTATTAGCTATTGTATTATAAACTTTTTCCAAAGCTACATTTGTTAACTCCAATGTTTGAGTTAAATCAATTATGTGAATTGAATCTCTTTTTCCAAAAATGTATTTTTTCATTTTTGGGTTCCATCTTAAAGTCTTATGACCTAAGTGAACGCCTGCTTCTAATAGTTGTTGGATAGATAGACTTGGTATTTTCATATTTATTCCCGGTTAAGCCACCACAGTAATTTCCATTTAAGGACCGGAGGTATAAAACCACAAACTGTGTGCGTGTTAATTTAAATTATGAGTTATTTACAAATTATTTGTAAAACAAACAAGTCTTTTTTAATGAATAATTGTCGAAATATCACTGTTTCTGAGAATATTTATGGCTTTTCTATCAATAAGGCGCTTATTTTTTAGTTTAAAACTAATGTCGTTGTTTTGGTCTTTGATGTTTATTCTGACCTCAGTTGTGCCCTCTTCATCAACCAAATCAGATATTTTATCAATATCTTTAATTGACTTGATATTAAATACAATTTTATTAACAGGTTTATTAAAGAGATCTTTAAGAGAGGCTATTTTTTGAACATTTATTCTTTTAAATTTGTTCTCATCGTTAGAAATAGTTTTGATCAATGTTATGATTAAAGAACTGCCCTCAATTAGAGCCTCTCTATTCAATTCTAGAATATCAGAAAAAATAAAAAGTTCAAAAACACTAGTTAAATCAGTAAACTTAATAACACCATACGAATTACCTTTTGCAGTTTTTCTTTCAGTGATCTTTAAAAGTGTAGCTGCAATATTTGCATCTTTTATGGTATCGTCTAGATTAAATTTTGCATAATCAACTATTTTGTAGTCATCAAAAATTTCTTTAAATTGATTTAAAGGATGGTCAGATATAAAAAAACCAATAGCTTCAAATTCTCTTGATAATCGATCTTCAAACTTCCAATCTTCGATATTAAGAACTATTTCATTATCTTGTTCTTCATCAGAACCAAAAAGATCAATTTGATTTGCTGCTTTATTTTCATAAATATTTTTTGTCTTTAATATAAAATTTGGAATTGAATTAAATAATGCTTGTCTATTGTTGTCTATATTGTCAAAAGCTCCTGCTTTTACTAAACCTTCTAATTGGAGCTTATTAATATCTTTAGGGTTAACTCTATTTAAAAAATTATTTATGGATTTAAATTCACCATTTTCTTTTCTTTCTTTAACAACATTTGATATTGCTTCATAACCAACACTTTTAATTCCCCCAAGTGCATAATAGAAATTATTTACATCAAATTGAAAATCTGCAAAGCACTTGTTAATATCAGGTCGTATTACTTTAATGTTAATTCTTTTAAGTTCTTCGTGAAATTCACCTAATTTATTTTGATTCGAGATATCCATTGTCATGGATGCAGCAAAAAACTCTTTAGGATAATATGTTTTTAAAAATGCTGTTTGATAAGAAATTATAGCATAAGCAGCCGCATGACTTTTGTTAAAACCATATTCAGCAAATGGTTCAATTTTCAAAAATATACTTGCTGCAACATCCTTGCTAATTCCGTTTTTAAGAGCTCCAGCAATAAATCCTTGTTTCTGTTTTTCTAGTTCAGCTCTTTTTTTTTTACCCATAGCTCTTCTTAAAATATCAGCTTCACCTGCGGTAAAACCTGATAGTTTTTGTGCAATTTGCATAACCTGTTCTTGATAAATAATAACTCCATATGTAGGTTTTAAAATATCCTCAAGTAGTGGATGCAAATAATCTGGCGTTTGTCTTCCATGTTTACAGTCATTGTAAACTGGTATGTTGCTCATAGGTCCTGGACGATAAAGAGCAACAAGTGCAATAATATCTTCAATATGGTTGGGTTTCATCTGTAATAATGCTTCACGCATACCAGCACTCTCAACCTGGAATAATCCAACGGTATTACCAGAAGACAAAAGTTCAAAAACTTTTTGATCATCGAAGTCAATATCTTCAATTTTAAAATCTTTAACTTTTTTATTAATCAACTTTTGCGTTCTATTAATTACTGTTAAAGTTTTTAATCCTAAAAAATCAAACTTAATTAAGCCAGCATTTTCTGCTGAGTACATATCAAATTGCGTAGAAGGTAATAATAAATCTGCAGATGCATCTTTATATAAAGGTACGACTTCAGTTAATTTTCTATCCGCAATTACAACACCTGCTGCATGAGTTGCTACATTTCTATTCAAACCTTCTAATTTCAAAGAAAGATCAGTTAATTTTTTTACACGAGGATCTTCATTAACTAATTTTTGAAGTCGAGGCTCACTATTAATGCACTCAATTAAGCTTTGAGGTCTAGAAGGATCAAAAGGTATCATTTTTGAAATACTATCAACAAAACCATATGGTAGACCTAATACTCTACCAACATCTCTAATAACCATTCTTGCTTTTAATTTTCCAAATGTAATTATATGAGCAACACTGTCTTTATATTTTGTAGTTAAATATTTAAAAACAAGATCTCTTTTTTCCTCACAAAAATCTATATCAAAGTCAGGCATTGAAACACGGTCTGGATTTAAAAATCTTTCAAATATTAAATTAAATTTAATTGGGTCAACATCAGTGATAGAAAGACACCAAGCAACAAGTGAGCCTGCCCCAGATCCTCTACCTGGTCCTACTGGTATATCGTTACTCTTAGCCCATTTAATGTAGTCAGATACAATCAAAAAATAACTAGGATATTTCATTTCAATTATGATCTTTAACTCATGATCTAGTCTATCTTTATATTTCAAAAATTTATTATCAGCTTCTAAGTTACTTTCTCCAATTTTAAAAACTTTGAGAAATTTTTCTTTCAATCCGTCCAATGAGTCTTTTTTAAGTATTTCATCGGCACTACCTCCTTTTTCAGAACTAATATTTGGAAGTACAGGTTTAGAAAATTGTGGTCTAAAATTACATTTAAATGGCAAATTGAAGTTATTTTCTAAAGCTTCCGGAATATCAGAAAATAGTTTTGACATTTCTTCATTCGATTTAAAGTAATGCTGGTTGCTATATTTAATTCTATTTTTTTCATTAACATAAGTTTTAGAACCAATACAAGTTAACGCATCATGAGCTTCGTGCATGTCAGGTGTCAAATAATAAACTTCATTAGTAGCAATAATTGGTATTTTAATTTTTAAAGATTGTTCTAAATTGAATTTTTCAAAAGCAATTTCATTTTGATCACCATGCCTTTGTATTTCTAAATAAAAGTTATCATTAAATTTTGATGATAACTTTTTATATAGTTTTGATATCTCATCTAAACGACCTTTTTCAAATAATTTACCAAATAAACCCTGAATAGTTCCTGAGAGTAAGGACACCCCGTCCACATCAATTAAAAGTTCCTTAATATCTAAATGAGGGTCAGATAAAGGATCATTTTCAAGATAAGATCTTGATGAGAGCTCTATAATTCTCTTATATCCATTTTCGTTAAGAGCTATCAAGGGTAATAGTCCGGTCGTATCTTCAAATTTAAAATAAATTTGAGTGCCAATAATTGGTTGTGTACCAACCTTAGAAATATTTTCAGCAAATTCCAATGCACCACATAAATTGGATGTATCTGAAAGACCCAAACAAGGTATTTTTTTTTCTTTACAAAAATCTTTTAAACTATCAATTTTGATGGCTCCTTCACAAATTGAATACTGTGTGTGAATTTTTAAATGATTAAAGTTTTGATTATTTAATTCTTGCATTGATAGTTTTTATATTACCATCAATCATTTCTAATTTGCAATCAGCCATATTGGCAAAAAATCTATTATGAGTTGCATAGATTATTAATCTATTTTTATTTTTTAAATTATACAAAACATTAAAAACCTCTTTGGCTGTCGTATGATCGAGGCTACCAGTAGGTTCATCAGCCAATATGATTTCAGGTTCATTTATGAGTGCTCTAGCCATTGCAATTCTTTGCATTTCGCCACCCGATAATTCTGATGGGTAATGATGCTCTCGAGATGAAAGACCCATTTCTTTGATCATTTTCTTTGCTTTTTGAATTGAGTTCTTTTTATCATTACTAAGAGCAAGACCTGCAAGATAAACATTTTCTAATGCTGTGAAGTCAGGAAGTAAATTATTTTGTTGATAGATAATCCCAATTTTTTTAGACCTAATTTTGTCATTACTAATGTTATCATTAAAATTTATTATATTATTTCCAATTACTAATGAGCCAGTTGTGGGCTTATCGATCATTGAAAGTATATTTAGTAGTGTAGATTTTCCTGAACCTGATGGACCCATAAGAGAGTAAATTTTATCTTTGGTAAATGAATAATCAATTTTTTTTAAAACAGTTATTTTTTTATTATTAGAAAAAGATTTAGAAATCTTCTTTATAGATATTAAATTATTCATATTTTAGGCCTTTAACGGGGTCTAATTTTGACGCTTTTATAGCAGGAAAGATTGAAACGATAATAGTTACAAAAATTGAACATAGTGAAATAATAAAAATTGATTTTGGGTTGATTTCAGAAGGCATTGTACTTAAAAAATAAATCTCCTCAGGAAAGAGACTAATGTTAAAGGTGCTACTTAAAAATTCTCTAAGATTCTCAATATATAAAGAGAACATCACACCTAAAAAAATCCCAAAGAATGTTGCTGTAGTTCCAATAATTACCCCTATAAGGAAAAAAATCTTAATAATAGATTTATTTAAGACACCAATAGACTTTAGTATTGCTATATCTCTTGTTTTATTTTTAACCAAAATTGTAAGTCCAGAAATAATATTAAAAGCTGCAACTATAATAATTAAAGATAAAATTATAAACATTACATTTCTTTCAACTTTTAAAGCTGAAAATAAGGAGCTATTCATATCAGCCCAGGTATACACAAATTCATTATCAAATATTTTTTGAATCTGATTTTTGATTTCGTCAATATTAGATGGGTTATTCAAATAAATTTCTAAATTTCTTTTTTTCTTATCAAGATCAAAAAAGCTTTCCAATGTATCAAGGTTTATAAAAGCTATATTGGCATCAAAATCTGCTAAACCACTATCAAAAATTGAACTAATAATAAAAGTTTCTTGCCTAGGTAAACTCCCTATAATTGTTTCAATGCCTACTGGGGACATAATCGACACTCTATCACCTATGTTAAGTCCTAAATTAAAACTTAATTCTTTACCTATTGATATTGAGTTATCTAATAATTGATTTGGTTCACCAATTAATTTACCTTTTTTAACAACATCAAGTTTTGGGAAATTTTTACTGCTATAACCTCTTAAAACAAGTCCTTTAGTATAGTTTTTACTAATAACAATAGCCTCACCAGAATTACTAAAAATTAATTCTTTTGAAATTAGTTTTAAGTTATTGTCATTGAGTTTATCTAAACTAATTGAGTTTTCGTAAGGTTTAACTGTTACATGTGCGTTAAATCCAACAATTTTACTGATTAGCTCTGTTCTAAAACCATTCATAACTGACATAACAATAATCAGTACCGCAACACCTAGGCTTATTCCAATAAATGAAAAGATGGAGATTATATTTAGAAAGCCATCTTTTTTTCTCGTTTTTAGATATCTAAACGTAATTTCTTTTTCTAATGTAGAAATCAATTTTTTTCTTTTAGTTCAGTTAAAATTTTAGTTATTTGATCTAACGTTAAATTCCTAGGGTCTTTTCCAATCTCTTTAAACTCTAATAGGTCGCCTTCTGATTTTTTTCCTATAATGATTTGATACGGGACACCAATTAAATTAAATTTCTTGATTTTAGATGAGAGATTTTCATCCATATCATCAATAATTGTATCAATATTATTGCTTTCAAAGTGTTTAAAAAGACTAGTAGCCTTATCCAGTGCAGATTTATCATTTTTATTAATCATTGGAATTATAGCGAGTTCATATGGTGCTACAGAAAATGGCCATTTCATAATTTCATTTTTCTCATCATATTTTGCTTCTATAATGGCACCAACAAGTCTTGATACACCAATTCCATATGATCCCATTTTAACAAAGTCTTTTTTACCACCCGGAAGATCTACAGCTGCATTTAGAGCTTTTGAATACTTATCTCCAAAATAAAAAATGTGACCTACTTCAATACCTTTTGTAATCAGCCTATTTTCTTCAGATACTTTTTCTTCAAACTCAACTTTATCAAATTTTTCATCAGCTACAGAGTAATATTGTTCATATTTTTTTCTTAAGTCTTCTAAAGATTGTCTATCCATTATTGAACCTTCACTGTCTAAATCAAAAACTCTTTTATCTGTAAAAATTTTACTTTCACCTGTATCTGCTAAAATAATAAATTCATGAGAAAGGTTTCCACCGATAGGTCCTGTATCTGCTGCCATTGGAATAGCTGAAAGTTCCAATCTTTTAAAAGTTTTTAAATAAGAAAAAAAGAATTTATTATATGAGAAAGCAGCATCTTCATCATTTATATCAAACGAGTAGGCATCCTTCATGTAAAATTCTCTACCTCTCATAATTCCAAATCTTGGCCTTACTTCATCTCTAAATTTCCATTGTATGTGATACAATAATTGAGGCAGTGATTTGTACGATTTAATACTTGTTCTAAATATGTCAGTGACTAACTCTTCGTTAGTTGGTCCATATAGCATTTCCCTG
>Ga0222652_1000110_pt1 | contig 42183 bp, 44 predicted proteins | sample AntAcemetagen371_FD_179803 | JGI IMG/M metagenome (GOLD analysis project Ga0222652, IMG submission 179803) | Saline water microbial communities from Ace Lake, Antarctica - #371 | ecosystem: Environmental > Aquatic > Non-marine Saline and Alkaline > Saline | place: Antarctica: Ace Lake... | reverse complement strand
GATTGAAAACGTTTGGCAAGCTTGCCAATGGTAGTAGTTTTGCCGACACCATTAACACCAACCATCATGACAACTCCCGGCTTGCTTTCGCCAAGATCCAGTGATTTGGTATGTCCGGAAAGTGTCTCTACTAGCAGCTGGCGAAAAACGTCCATCAGATCCTGATCCGCCCGCACGCCTTTACGCACCCGCTGGCGGAACGCATCGATCAGGTGTCGGGTAGTGTTAATACCGACATCTGCAACCAGCAAAAGGGTCTCAATCTCCTCCAATAGCTCATCATCGATGCTTTGTTTGCCACCCAATATCGAACCAAATGCCGTGCCCAGATTGGCCCGGGTTTTGCCCAGACCTGCACGCCAGCGGGAAAACAAACCGCTGTTGCCAGGGGATTCAGGCTCAACACTTGGCTCCACAACGCCGGCTGCCTGGTCGAGATTGTCAGTTTGGCCAGCCGGATTCTCTTCCGGCTGGGCGGGTTCTTGTTTTTTGCCACGGCCAAATAATCGGCCGAGTGCTGAAACTGGCTTGGTATCAGAAGACATTGAATGAATATGGTTCAAAGATTTATGCGAGGGTATCCTACCACCCTGACCCGATCTGGACATCAGAATGCCGACAAAAAAACCCCGGGAGAGACCATCCCGACACCTTACTAACCAGGTACGCATCATCGCGGGTGAGTGGCGTGGCCGCAAACTGACCTTTCCCGACATTTCCGGCCTTCGCCCGACAGGTGACCGCATGCGAGAAACCCTGTTCAATTGGTTGGCCCCCCATGTACACCAATCCAGAGTACTTGATCTGTTTGCTGGAAGCGGCGCTCTGGGAATGGAAGCCTTATCAAGGGGAGCAAATAACTGTATCTTCGTCGAGTCTAATCAAAATGCCACCAAGACTCTGGCAGAAAATCTGTCTGCCTTGCGCTGTAAAAATGCGCAAGTAGTCCATCAAAATGCTTTTGATGCCATAAATACACTTTTACCTCAATCAATTGACATACTCTTTATAGATCCGCCGTTTGACTCGCATCTGCACAACAGCATTCTGGACAAGATTTGTAATTCTCAGATACTTGCCCTATCTGCGCTCGTCTACGTAGAAGCCCCAGTAAACGAAACCATAGAGGTCCCGTCCAATTGGCCTTTGCTTAATAAAAAAATCAGTGGCCAAGTCAGTTTCTTTCTCTACATGGCAAAAAATGAAGGTTCAAGCTGAGATTGAGAGGAGCAGCGTAATTGTTTACTATGACCTCCCGTTATTGAGCACTGCACCATGCACGCAGCAACAGTTATATACCCAGGGACGTTTGATCCCATCACTAATGGCCATGTCGACCTGGTTGAAAGAGCCTCGCGTCTGTTTGACAACGTTATCGTCGCTATTGCCTCCAGTGATCGCAAAAAGCCGATGTTTTCGCTGGACGTTCGCATCCGGCTGGCCAAGGCTTCCCTGAGCCATCTGGATAACATTGAAGTCTGCGGGTTCGACCGTCTTTTGGTAGATTTTGCCGCAGAAAAAGGTGCCCAGGCAGTTCTGCGTGGCCTGCGAGCAGTTTCTGACTTTGAATATGAATTCCAGCTGGCCAATATGAACCGTGCGATTTCCGAAATGGAAAGCATATTCCTGACACCTGCAGAACGTTTTAGCTACATCTCTTCATCATTGGTTAAAGAAATTGCTTCGCTTGGTGGTGACGTCAGCCAGTTTGTGCCCGACGCTGTGGTTCCAGAGCTCAAGCGGCGTTTTGGCAAATAAAAATTACCTTTTCTGGCAGTAGGCACAAAATACAGTCGCCCTCTGACCCATCCGGCTTCCTTTTAATAGATTTCCACAAATTTTGCATGGTTGGCCTTCCCGGCCATATACCCATAACTGCTGTTTGAAATAGCCTGGCTGGCCATTACCGTTTACATAATCGCGCAATGTCGTTCCGCCCTGTTCAATCGAGCGCGTCAGAACGGCCCTGACTTCTTCCACCAGACGCGCTGCACGGGGGATTGACAACTTGCCCGCTGGCATTGCCGGATGAATTCCACCATGGAAGAGGGCCTCGGCCGCATAAATGTTGCCTACACCAACCACGGTCTGCGAGTTCATGATGTGATTTTTTATGGCCTGCGTACGACCGCGGCAGCTTTGATAAAGATAGTCCGCAGTAAACTCCAGCCCCAGGGGTTCTGGCCCCAAATTTCGAATAAGGGCATGCTGCTCCCAATTATGAGTCAACCAAAATAGCAAGCCGAAACGTCGAGGGTCATTGTATCTGAGCAACATGCCGTTATTCAGCGTCAGCTCCCAGTGATCATGCTTGCGCAGGCTTTCTTCGCAGCCACTCAACCGTATTGAACCCGACATCCCCAAATGAACCAGCATGGCCCCACGATTCATCTCAAAGATAAGATATTTGCCCCGGCGTTTTAGCGCTCGAAACTCTTGATCAAGAACCGCGTCAGGCAATTCAGGAGAAACCGGCCAACGTAAATCTCGCCGATACAGATGCAGGTTCAAAACGGTTTTGCCTGCCAAATGGGGCTCCAGCCCCAGGCGAGTGGTCTCAACTTCAGGTAATTCAGGCACAAGCTTATCCAGATTATTAATTTGAGGAATTGATGTCAGTTATGTAGCTGGTTTCATGAGTCTGACAGGCTTACAATATTGCAAGAGACTAGTGCAAAGCGCTAGATGTTCTGGTAGATTTACCCCCCTCTGCAGGATCCACCGGATTTTTGCTGTCAATTATTTTCAAATTTATAAGATTTTTAGGGGACCGAGACAGACTCGGTGATATTTGAATGGCCCATTTGTTTAAGAAAAAACGTGACGAACAGGAGATGAGCATCGACCTCACGCCTATGCTGGACGTGGTCTTCATCATGCTGATTTTTTTCATCGTTACTGCAACCTTCGTACAAGAGGAAGGGTTTCTGGTAAACCGTCCGCCACCCGCTCCGGAGCAGGAAACACCACCTGATGTCAGCAACCAAAACGCCGTTTTCGTTGTTAGCGAAACGGATGAAATCTGGCTGGGTGACAGACGTATTGACGTGCGCTCAGTTCGTGCGAACGTTGAACGTATTCGTGCAGAGAACCCAGAAGCGGCTGTGGTTGTGCGCGCGCATGAGCTGGCCAGTGCTGACATTTATATCGGCATTATGGACCAAGCTACCGAAGCTATTGGCGCTAACGCGGCGATATCTCTGGTGACTTACGCCGACTAACCGCCCTAGACACTCAGTCCACTTGAAGCCCGATCAATTGATCGGGTTTTTTGTTTCTGCTTTCAGGCTTGCTAGTCTCTATAATCTGTCCCCTTATTTTTCTTTGTGGATCTGATGAACTCCCCACTTCTTCTTGGCGTTGACACTGGCGGAACCTTTACTGATTTTATCCTGCTGCGTGACGGAGACATTTTTCTCCATAAGGTCCTGTCAACACCTGATGCGCCTGAGCGTGCCATCTTGCAGGGCATTCAGGATATGGGCATTCAGGACAAGCGCGCCCAACTGCGAATCATTCACGGCACTACTGTCGCTACCAATGCTGCGCTGGAGAGTAAGGGTGTACGAACTGTCTACGTGACCAACAAGGGGCTAAAAGATGTGCTTACCATTGGTCGTCAGGCCCGGGACGAGCTTTACAACCTGCAACCAGAAGTAATCCCTCCCCCTGTTCCCGCTGAGCTTTGTCTGGAAACCGGCGGCCGATTGGATGCAGAAGGCAACGTTCTTGAGCCATTAACCGGGGAAGACATCCAAACAATTGTTGAACAGATTAGACAACTAAAGCCCCAGGCAGTCGCGATTAATCTTTTATTTTCCTATGTAGATGATCACTTCGAAAAACAGCTCGAAACAGCAATACAACCATTAGCCTACGTATGTCGCTCCTCTGCTGTTTTGCCGGAAGTTCGCGAGTACGAGCGTGGAATTGCCACCTGGTATAACGCCTATTTAGGCCCACTGGTCGCTTCTTATTTTCGACGCCTGCATTCGGCGCTTAATCCAGCACCCATATCTATTATGCAATCTTCCGGTGGCACTATCGCTATCGAACAAGCCGCAGACAAGGCAGCAAACCTGTTGCTTTCAGGGCCGGCTGGCGGGCTGGCAGCTGCAGAATTTCTTGGCAAGCTCATTCATAGCGAAAAAATGCTCAGTTTCGATATGGGCGGAACATCTACTGATGTCGCGCTGCTGGATAAGGGTATTCAACTGACATCAGAGGGGCAGATTGGCCGATATCCCATTGCCCTTCCCATGGTTGATATGCATACCATTGGCGCCGGAGGAGGCTCTATCGCTTACCTGGATTCAGCCGGAATGTTGCATGTTGGCCCTGAGTCTGCCGGGGCCAACCCGGGGCCAGCCTGTTATGGGCAAGGTGGAGCCAAGCCAACTGTTACAGATGCCAATGCTGTGTTGGGACGCCTGCAAGCAGACAGCTTTCTCGGTGGAAAAATGAATCTGGACAAAACCAGGGCAGTCGAAGCCGTTGGCGGTCTTGCCAATAAACTTGGCATCCAAACAGAGGAGTGTGCCCAGGGTATTCTCGATCTGGCAAATGAACATATGACCCGGGCGCTGCGAGTAATTTCAGAGCAGCGTGGGCACGATCCCGCCGAATACCAATTACTGGGTTTTGGTGGTGCTGGCGGCCTGCATATATGTGCGCTGGCAGATTCTATGGGAATAGCCAGGGCCGTAGTGCCGATTTTTGGAGGTGTCTTTTCTGCTCTGGGCATGTTGGCTGCAGCAAGGGCAAGGGAACTATCACAGTCTTATCTGAAACTGTTGGGCGAAGCAGACGTCAAAGGGACTGATCAACATTTCAAAGCTCTCGAATCTCTGGCCATCAACGAACTGGTAGCCGAAGGCGCATCCCGGGAGTCAATTGAAATAAAGCGGACCGTCGATTGCCGCTACAAAGGCCAGTCTTTCACTCTAAACCTTGAATGGCTAAACAAAGAAGAAACCATATCCCGCTTTCACGAAATGCATTTGTCTACCTATGGCCATAACTTTGACCTGAGAGTGGAGCTGGTCAACCTTAGAGTCAGTGCCAAAGTAAAACAGCCCGCGATTGAGCTGCCGATCATTGAGGAAGTCGACGTAAATTCCACGCCCGTTTTTAGAAAAATATGGAGCAAAAACCTTGAGGCTGGGCTTGTGGAAATGGATACCCGGCTTCTGCAGCGTGAGCAAATGCCAACTGGTCAATGGCTCCCCGGCCCTCTACTTATATGCGAAACTATTGCGACTATCTGGATAGACCCTCGCTGGCAGTGTATGAGAGACAGCTATGGCAATCTGTTACTGGAGAGGATGGAAGTTAGGAAACACTAACAACAGGACACAATTCAGACATAAAAAAACCGGCCCTGAGCCGGTTTTTTTGTCTGCAAGGCAACCACAATCAATTACTTGATTTTGCCTTCCTTGTAGATCACATGCTTGCGTGCCACAGGATCAAATTTCTTGATCTCCATTTTTTCAGGCATGTTGCGCTTGTTCTTGTCCGTGGTATAGAAATGACCCGTACCAGCACTGGAATTCAGGCGGATTTTTTCACGTGCACCTTTAGCCATGATTCAGCTCCTTAAAATTTTTCGCCGCGAGTGCGCATATCAGCCAAAACGCTGTCAATGCCCAATTTATCAATGATGCGCTGACCTTTGGTCGAAACACGCAGTTTTACGAAGCGGCTCTCTGACTCAACCCAAAATCGACGATCGTGCAGGTTGGGGAGGAAACGGCGCTTGGTTCTGTTTTTCGCGTGGGAAACATTGTTCCCAGTAACTGGACGCTTTCCGGTTACCTGACAAACCCTGGACATGCTAATTGCCTCGTTAATTTCATTTTTCCGATCTTGCCAAATGATGGCAACACCCTTAAATACTGGCCCGGCTCTGATAAGTGACGGTCGTTAAACCTGACCCATGCCGAGAAAGGTGCGCGATTTTGCCAGAACACACCAGTGAAAGCAACGCGCAAACCCCAATTTTAATCGTCCGCGGTACAGTAAACTCGCGCAAATGAAAAAATTTGCGCTTGACCTGCTTACCGCTTCTTTTCTAGCTTAGTATTAGTCAGAAATCGAGATCGGATATTCATATGAAAATTTGCTATTTTTTGGCAACGCTTTTTTTTGCTGTAACTGCCCTGGCCCAGGAACCGCGGCCCGAGTGTCCAGACCAAATAGTTAATCAGCTATACAGCGACACTGCTGGCGAGATTCGTCTCGAATGCAGTGTGGACATGAAGCCGGATTCCGTGATCCGCAAGCAAATTTTGCTCGAAGGGGAAAATACCTCCAACATCAGAATTGACTGCGCAGGCAGCCGGCTGGAACGCGGACTGAAAATCTACTCACGCAAGCAAACCGACGAGACAGGCAATGTTTCCTGGAGCGTACCCCGCAATATTCAGGTGTCAAATTGTATTACCGGTGCAATCACCCATGTCTACGGCATGGGCATTAACGGGGAGGGCGAAGATTTAACGGATTCATCCCGACGAGAGGGGCATACCGCGCGCGTTCAGGCGAATGCCCCTTCAGAGATTCATTTCGATCAGTTTACTACCGAGACCTCCGGCCCCATTCCCTTTTATTTCGGTCCCGGGGTAACGCATTCCAGTATTACCAATTCACACATTAATGGCTCCAGTCGCAGTGTCGCCATCTACCTGGATGCAGAGTCCGGGCACAATCTGATTTCCGGAAACCTTTTCACCATCCAGACAGATCGCCGTGAACTGGTTGCCATTGACGGCTCAGCCGACAACCGAATTATCAACAATCGTTTTAACAGCCTGCGCCAAGGCGGTATCTATCTATACCGCAATTGCGGTGAAGGCGGCAATATTCGCCACCAGTCACCGCAAAACAACCTGATTGAGGACAATCGCTTTTATTATGACAAATACCGCGGTCGCAATCCCGGAGTCTGGTTGGGATCCAGGAATGGCAATCGCAACTACTGCAATCATGACGAAGGCTACAACCTGGGCTCAAGTGCGGACGATCGCGATTTTGCCAATAACAATCAGGTTATTAACAACACCTTTGTTAAATTTCGTCGAATTCGTAACGATGGTGAAGCCAACCTGATTGAAAGCAACCAGGTGGAAAACCCGGCTCAGTGTTTCCTGATATTTTGCTGGTAAGTGCTCATCTAAAGCAAACCCCGCTCGGCAAAAGACAGAACATCCCGATCCCCAACAATCATATGATCCAGCAACCGTACATCGATTAGCTCCAGCGATCTGCAAATTTCTTCGGTAATTCGTATATCCGCCGCGCTGGGCTCAGAGATACCCGATGGATGGTTGTGCGCCAAAATCACAGCGGCAGCATTGAGCTCAAGCACACGCCGCAAAATTTCGCGCGGATAAACAGCTGTGGTGCCCAAAGTGCCGGAAAACAGGGTTTCGCCTGCAATCAGCTGATGCTGGGTATCCAAAAACAACACATGAAACAACTCGCGTGAAGGGTTGCGAATCTGGATACCCAGATAGTGCTTAACTGTTTGCGCATCTGTGAGCGCCTGCCCACGTTTTAAACCCTCAACCAGATGCCTGGTTGCCAACTCCATCACCGCTTGAAGTTGCACATACTTGGCACTTCCCAAGCCTCGCCCCTTTATAAATTTGTCGTGCGAAGCAGCCAGTAAATTTGAGATGGAGCCGTAGTCATAAATAAGATTTTCCGCCAGATCAACAGCAGACAGCCCCGGTACACCGGTGCGAAGAAAAATAGCCAATAACTCGGCATCAGTTAGACTGGCAGCACCTTGCGCCAATAATTTTTCGCGTGGCCGCATCCGCTCCGGCCATTCATGAATAGGCATAACATTCCCTTGTTTAATTACTAGAACGCCCGAAAAATATTTTTCGGGGAATCTTCCCTGAGCCACATTGTCTATCCGCAGTACAATCGAGGTCAATCTGCCGCTATCATCTCAGTAATTAGCTGCTCCCTAAATCAAGGAAATCATACGTTATGTCGCAAGAGACCCTTCGCAGCCAGCTGTACGGACGCAATATCCTGCTTGGGGTAACTGGCGGTATCGCCTGCTATAAATCCTGTGAGCTGGTGCGGCGCCTTAAAGAATTTGGTGCCGATGTACGAGTGGTAATGACCAAAGGCGCCCTGGCCTTCGTTACCCCTCTCTCTTTTCAAGCCGTATCGGGGCACCCTGTTCATACCGAGTTACTCGACGAAAAGGCCGAAGCCGGCATGGGCCACATTGAGCTGGCGAAATGGGCTGATCGGGTTTTAATTGCGCCAGCCAGCGCCAACTTTATCGAAAGACTGGCCAGAGGTAGCGGTGACGACCTGTTAAGTACGCTGTGCCTTGCTACACAGGCTCCAATCCAGGTAGCTCCGGCCATGAATCAGGCAATGTGGTCAAATCGAGCTTGCCAGAACAATATCCATACCCTGAAACACAACACCATTGCCATTTTTGGACCAGGTAGCGGCGAGCAAGCCTGTGGTGATACAGGCACAGGCCGAATGCTGGAACCCTTGGAGCTGGTAGAGCTAGTTGCCAATTCTTTTGCAACAGGCCAGCTAACCGGAAAAAAGGTACTGATTACCGCCGGCCCCACCCGCGAAGCCATTGACCCGGTGCGATTTCTGAGCAACCAGAGTTCAGGAAAAATGGGTTACGCCCTGGCTAGGGCAGCTGCCAACGAGGGGGCTGAAGTAGTCTTGGTAAGTGGCCCCGTGTCACTGCCCTCGCCCCCGCGAGCACGTCGCATAAATGTTCAAAGCGCCCAGGAGATGTTCGATGCAGTTATGGCCGAAGTTAATAATACAGACTTGTTTATCGCCTGCGCTGCGGTTGCCGATTATCGATTAGCAGCGATTGCCGAACAAAAGATCAAAAAAACCGATGACCGACTGACACTGGAACTGGTTAAAAACCTGGATATTTTGGAAAGTGTTGGGCAGTTAAGCGCCAAACCTTTCTGCGTGGGATTTGCCGCCGAATCAGAAAGGGTTTTGGAACATGCACGTGAAAAACTGCAGCGCAAGAAAATCGACCTGATTATCGCCAACGATATTTCCCGCAAGGACATTGGCTTCGAACAGGACGATAATGAGGTTTGCCTGGTTGCGGCTTCGGGGGAAAAGACATTTCCAAAAGCAGCTAAAAACATGCTTGCCAAACAATTAATTAATGAGATCTGTCAGCGTTGGCCCAGAGGGTCAACCGATTGAGTCAGAAATTCCCGAAACAGGTTTTTCGTGGCAACGACATCCGCGGAGACGCCGAAACCGAGCTGACAAGCCAGTTTGCCACCGCATTCGGCTCTGCCTTTGCACGGCGAGTGCGCGCTCTGGGTGAACATATCGTGATGATTTGCCGCGATGCTCGTCACAGCAGTCCTCGCCTCTATGGCGCTCTTGTCTGTGCTCTGTCATCAAAAGGTCTGGAAGTCCAGGATCTGGGCATTGGCCCAACGCCACTTCTGGGCTTCGCTCTGGCAACCTCTGAAAAGGCCCATAGTGGCATTATGATAACCGCCAGCCATAACCCCAAACATCAGAACGGGTTTAAATGCGTGCTGGGCGGAAAACCACTTTACGGTGGCGAGCTGGCCGCGATCTGGGAAGAGATGCAAGTGGAAAAACACCCGGCAGCTGAAGCTGTTCCGGTGCAGTTTATACCCAGTTATCTCGATGCACTTAAGGCCGACATACCCTCATTATCTGGATTAAAGGTTATAATTGATGGTGCCAACGGCGCTGCGGGACCACTGGCGGTCCAGGCACTGGAATATCTTGGTGTAGAGGTCGTCCCACAATTCTGTCAACCCGACGGAGATTTCCCTAATCGCTCACCAGACACGAGTAAGCCCGAAAATCTGAATGAGCTGTGCCAGCGTGTTTTGGATGAAGGCGCCGATGCAGGCATTGGCATGGATGGTGATGGAGACCGCATGGTGGCTGTCACCAAACGTGGTCGCCTGCTTGACGCCGATGATCTTATTCGCCTATTTTCCAGGCAATTACTGACAGCAACGCCCGGCGCCGGAATTGTCTACGACGTCAAATGTTCTAGCAGGGTTGCTGAAGATGTAACAAATCTCGGAGGCAATCCGATGATGGAACGTGCCGGTCGAAGTTTTATTCAGACCCGGCTAATGGAATCTGGCGCGGCTATGGGTGCCGAGTACAGCGCGCATTATTTTTTCACCGATCGCTGGTTTGGCACTGATGACGGAATCTACGCTGCCTGCCGCTTGCTGGAGATATGCAAGAAATCGGAGCAGTCTCTGGAACAATTATGTCCGCCAGTTTCTGATAAAGTGGCGACCGGCGAGATTTACCTGCCTGTTGCCGAGGACAAAAAGTTCGGCATAGTAGATGAACTCCTGAAACGGGAAGCCTTCGATATCAATGACGAGTCACCGGAGATCATTACCACTGATGGACTGCGGCTCGAATATACTCAGGGCTGGGCGCTGGTGCGCGCATCGAACACCTCGGCAGCATTAACCCTCAGGTTTGAGGCTTTTTCCGAGGATTTTTTGGCTGAGCTTAGAGACAAGGTATGCCAGATGTTGGATGATCTACCTACTAATATAGATACTGACGGAGTAAAGGCGAGTTGCCAGGAGCTCGGATAATGTCGCTTGATTTTCAACAATCCAAACAGTTCGCTTCGGTTTTAACTGAGGCACTGCCGTACATCCAGAAATTTACTGGCAAAACCTTTGTAGTCAAATTTGGCGGCAATGCCATGGTCGACGACAAGCTGAAAGCGAGTTTTGCCCGTGACATCGTACTGATGAAACTGGTCGGCATTAACCTTATTGTCGTTCATGGTGGCGGTCCCCAAATTGGCAAACTACTGGAAGAGCTCAAGATCGAGAGCAAGTTTGTCGAAGGTATGCGTGTTACCGACAGTGCAACTATGGATGTCGTAGAAATGGTTCTGGGTGGCACCGTAAACAAGGAAATCGTCAGCCTGCTAAACCAGAACGGCGGCCTGGCTATTGGCGTTACCGGCAAGGATGGCAACCTGATTCGTGCCCGCAAGATGACCGTGACCAAAAAAAGCCCCGAACTGGATGCTCCGGAAATTATTGATATTGGTCATGTCGGCGAAGTATCGGCCATTAATGTCGATATGCTCAAAATGCTTGCTGATAGCAACTTTATACCTGTAGTAGCGCCCATAGGTGTTGGTTCTGATGGTCAGAGCTATAACATCAACGCCGACCTGGTGGCCGGAAAAATCGCCGAAGTCACACAGGCGGAAAAATTGATGCTGCTTACCAATGTTGCCGGCCTGCAGGATAAAAGCGGGAAAGTACTGACAGGCCTCACCACCTCCAAAGTTGATGAGCTTATTGCAGACGGCACGATTTATGGCGGCATGCTGCCCAAAATACAGTGCGCACTCAGTGCAGTGAAATCGGGTGTTAAATCCGCTCATATCATTGACGGGCGCGTACCCCATGCCTGTTTGCTGGAGATTTTCTCCGATACGGGCGTTGGCACCCTGATCACCAATCACTAATCTTCAACAGCCCCCTGATGAGAGAAACACACAAAGCGCGCGGTCACCGCAAACAGGAAATCCTTGAGGCACTGGCAATGATGCTGGAGTCTTCACCTGGCAACAAAATTACCACCGCCGCACTGGCGGCAAAGGTCGGCGTTTCCGAAGCTGCCCTATATCGGCATTTTCCCAGCAAGGCAAAAATGTTTGATGCTCTTTTGGACTTTACCGAGGAGGCGATCTTTTCCCGCGTTTCACAAATTAACGACAGCAATCACGGAGCAGCGGAACAGTGCCGCCTTATTCTGGAAGTAACACTGCAATTTGCCGAACTTAATCCTGGTATTTGTCGCATTCTGACGGGCGATGCACTGGTAGGTGAGCACGAACGCCTGAAAAAGCGCTCCAACCAGATACTGGCCCGCCTGGAAGCCCAGTTAAAGCAGCTGTTGCGCGAAGCGGAAGTTAAGGAAGGTCTTCGCACCCAAAAGCCAATCGGTGTCTGTGTTGATCTAATGATTATTCAGCTGGATGGCCGCCTCATCTCTTACGTACGATCCGGTTTCGAACGCAAGCCCCGAAAGAATTGGGAAGATCACTGGCAACTGATTGTTGAGTCGGTATTTGTATAAAACCCCGGACTAGCGGTGCTCTGAATTGAGTAGTACTTCAAAACGGGTTTTTCTCTCTTCATATTCCTGCTCTGAACTAATCAGATCCTGCTCTCTCCTTTTTAGCGCAGCTTTCAAACCAGCATCCGACTCTTTTAGCTCAGCAATATGATCCAGAGTTTCCTGCGGAATTTCCCTCTCACTATCCGTTAATCTCGCTACTTCTGCCTGACTTGTCTCAAGCTCCGAACTAAGAATTCGAATATCTGCTCGAATATTGGCAATCTCCGCCCTGAGTCCGGCAGTCTTACGCTCCAGATGGGCCTGGATTTCCTCAGTCGTGCTATAACTGGCCAGCAGGATTTTATCTTCGGGGGACAAGTAGACTACGTTGGCAGCGGCATCTTCTTCCTGGGGCTCCACTTTTTGTACCAGTTTCCCAGAACGCGCATCCAGAATGTCATAGCCATTGCCAGCATATTCAGGCGGAATCGCGCTATTCATCACGACACTGCCATTTTCGTCAATGTAGCGGTACAGGTACTGCGCAAACGCCGTACTTGCAGTCAAGCACAGTACCAAAAGAATAAAAATTTTAGTGCGGACATTAGCCAAGATTTTCTTGCCTCTGGATTAACTATTTAGCCCCATATTCATCCCTGTAACTATCTATAACCTTCAACAACTCCCTGTTACCTCGTTGGGCAATATATGTTCGTATATGCTCCAGCCCTATAATACTGATAATCGGAAAGTCGTACATTTCATTCAGTTCACCTATTGCAGACCTGTCACCTGTGACACCTCGCTCCTGTCGATCAAGTCCGATTAAAACCGCGCCTACGCAGGCTTTTGTTCCCTCCATCATCTCTATCACTTGTCGAATCGCGGTTCCTGCAGTAATCACATCGTCCACAACCATGGTACGGCCTTTTAATTCAGCACCGACCATATTCCCACCCTCGCCGTGGTTCTTAACCTCTTTACGATTAAAGCAATAGGGCAAATCAATCTGATGTTTGTCAGCCAAAGCTGCTGCCGTCACAGCTACCAATGGAATTCCTTTGTAGGCAGGTCCAAATAACAGGTCAACTTCCAGTTTCGAATCCACAATAGCGTCGGCATAACAGGCGCCCATGATCGACAGCGCCTTGCCGGTATTAAAGTTTCCCGCATTAAAAAAATAAGGGCTTTTACGCCCGGATTTGAGAGTAAATTCACCAAACCGAAGGACATCGTATTCAATGGCCAAATCGATGAATCGCGCCTGGAAAGCTTTTAACTCTGACATCGTTTTTTCCTGTCGGGCCTATTGTGCCAGTGCCATTTTTTGAATTTTGATGATTTCGGCAATACCCTGCGTTGCCATCTTCAGCATGGCCTGAAGCTCATCTGGCGAATAGGCGCCATCTTCAGCGGTTCCCTGAATCTCGATAAAACCACCCTGATCATTCATCACCACATTCATATCTGTTCCAGCAGCTGAATCCTCCAGATAATCCAGATCGAGCACTACTTCACCGTCAAAGACCCCAACAGACACCGCGGCCATAAAGGATTTAAGCGGGGAGTCCGTCAGTTCCTTGTTGCGTTCCAGACCATTGAGCGCATCCACCAGGGCAACACAAGCGCCGGTAATTGCCGCTGTACGGGTACCCCCATCTGCCTGAATCACATCGCAGTCAATATGAATGGTTCGCTCGCCCAGTTTTTCCATGTCCAGCGCAGCTCGCAAAGAACGCCCTATCAAACGCTGGATTTCCTGGGTTCGACCTGACTGCTTTCCCCTGGCAGCCTCACGCTGCATGCGAGAACCTGTCGATCTGGGCAACATCCCATACTCCGCAGTCACCCAGCCCTTGTTTTGTCCGCGCAGGAATCGGGGAACCATGTTTTCCACTGAAGCAGTGCAAATGACTTTGGTGTCCCCGAACTCAACCAACACAGAACCCTCTGCGTGACGGGTAAAATTGCGGTGAATACGTATCTGTCTTAGTTGGTTTGGGCGGCGGCCGCTGGGTCGTTGCATTAAATATCCTGTAAGCTGTTATCTGTTTTAGGAGTCGGCATTATAGACAATTGTGGCCTATACTTTTGAATGGATGTAATTACCTTTCAGGATCATTGGCGCATGCTAGTATGCCTGCCGTTTTTAAATGAGTTGAAATTATGCCTTACAGCATGACCGGGTTTGCTCGCAGTGAGCACAAATCTGACTGGGGCTCGATTTGCTGCGAAGTGAAATCTGTCAATCACCGCTTTCTGGACATATATTTTCGTATGCCGGACAGCCTGCGGGAGTTTGAACTGGACATCCGCAACCTGATTAAGGCTTCTGTCTCTCGCGGCAAAATCGAGTGTAGTATTCAGGTACAGATCAACCCGGGACATTCCAGGGGCAAGAGCTATGATGCAGAGGCTGCAAAGACTGTCATTGAAGCTGCAGAAGCGATTGCCACGCAAATCAACTCACCGGCTGCCATTAACCCTCTGGATATTTTGCGAATGCCCGGAGTCTCCAGTTCAATAGAAGTTGAATCACAGGAGCTATTTGAAACCGCCAGGGCCGCGCTCAGTCAGGCGCTGGAACAACACCGGCAAATGCGCCTGCGTGAAGGCAATGAAATGGCGCGATTGGTGGAACAACGCATAGACTCCATAGCCGAGCAGGTAAGCATCGTCAAGGCGGTACTGCCCGAGATTCGAGAAGCACTTAAACAGCGCCTGCTAGATCGACTTGATCAACTGAAAGTCGACACAGATGCTGACCGGCTGGAGCAGGAGCTGGTCTACCAGGCGCAGCGAATTGATGTGGATGAAGAAATTGATCGCCTGGAAACCCACATGCAGGAAGTGCGTAATACATTGAAAGAAGACCAACCGATTGGTCGGCGCCTCGACTTCCTCATGCAGGAACTTAACCGCGAGGCAAATACTCTGGGCTCAAAATCCCAGGCCGTAGAATCCACCAACGTATCAATTGAGCTCAAGGTCTTGATTGAACAAATGCGAGAACAGATCCAGAACATCGAATAAGGCTATGAGTGGCAATTTATTTACTGTTTCTGCCCCATCGGGCGCGGGGAAAACCAGTCTGGTAAATGCAGCACTGGAAGCACTCCCCGATCTGCGTATGTCAGTCTCACATACAACGCGGGCTATGCGCCCGGGCGAAAAAGATGGGGTGAACTACAATTTCGTTGACGAACAGACATTTACCGAGCTGATACAGGCCGGCGATTTTTTGGAGCATGCCCTGGTATTTGGTAATTTCTACGGCACGTCCGAAAGCTGGGTCAGGGAAACACTTGCCGCGGGGTATGACGTCATTCTGGAAATCGACTGGCAGGGCGCCTCCCAGGTTCGTAAAATAATCCCTGAGACAGTAGGTATTTTCATTTTGCCCCCGTCTCGCGACATACTACGAGAGCGACTGACCAATCGTGGCCAGGATAATGCTGACGTAATCGAACAGCGTATGAGCGAAGCAAGGGAGGAGATCTCGCACTACAGTGAGGCGGACTATGTGGTCGTCAATGATAATTTTCAGACAGCGTTGCAAGAACTTCAGGCCATTATTCTTTCTGCAGACCTCTCCAACAAAAAAGATTTCCAAAAACATCAAGCACTTATCTCCGAACTATTGTCTTAATTGACAAAATTTCGATAGAATTGCGCCCCTTTTCTCAACTGATACGCCATACTTGTGGTGTATAACTATTTCCGGTGAAATTAAAACATGGCTCGAATTACTGTAGAAGATTGTCTGGACAAGGTTGCCAACCGCTTTGAGCTGGTTCTTGTCAGCAGCAAACGTGCTCGTCAACTGGCTTTGGGTCACAAAGAACCTATGGTCAATTGGGAAAACGACAAAGCGACAGTCGTGGCTCTTCGTGAAATCGAAGCAGGCTTTATAAATGCCAGCATTCTCGATGAAGAAGCTCGCGATGATTACTTCGATGAACCTACTCAGGAGTCCTACAATCAGGAGGCTGAACTGGCTGCCCTTATGGGTGAGGTTGTTGTTGAATCTGACGAAATGGCCGCACAGGTCAAGGATCAAGTCGACGAATAACGTTTTTCCGGGCTGCGCAAGCCCCGGAGGGTGAGTTTTGTCTGGCATTGATGAACTATCCCAAAGGCTCACCTCTTACCTCGACGCCGATCAAATTGATCTGGTTAGACGAGCTTATCTCTTCGCCGCCGAGGCCCACGATGGCCAGTATCGGCAAAGCGGTGAACCCTATGTGACCCATCCACTGGCTGCCGCGAATATTTTGGCGGATATGCACATGGATCATCATTGCCTGATGGGCGCACTGCTGCATGATGTCATTGAAGATACCCCTGTTAGCAAACCCATTCTTGAAAAGAAGTTTGGCCCAATCGTGGCTGGGCTGGTCGACGGTGTTAGCAAACTTAACAAGATGGAAGTTCGCGGTGACACTCAGGAAGAAATCCAGGCAGAAAATTTCCTGAAGATGACCCTGGCCATGTCCAGGGATATTCGGGTGATTTTGGTCAAACTAGCCGACCGTCTACACAACATGCGCACTCTGGGTGTGCTCAGACCGGAAAAGCGGCGGCGTATTGCCCGCGAAACCCTGGAAATTTACGCCCCTATCGCCCAACGACTGGGCATCAACGATATGCGTATCGAATTTGAGGATCGAGGGTTTCAAGCGCTCTATCCAATGCGCGCTAAACGTCTTGGCGCAGCTCTGGAACAGGCTCGCGGACGCCGCAAGGATCTGGTGGTTGAGATTCAGGAAGCCATTGAAGTACGCCTCGAAATAGAAGATTTTTCCGCCGATGTTCAGGGTCGGGAAAAGCATTTGTACAGCATCTACAAAAAAATGCGTTACAAAAACCTGTCCTTCAAGGACATCATGGATGTCTTTGCGTTTCGTATCACCGTGGAAACAGTTGATCAATGCTATCGGGCCCTGGGCATCGTTCATAACTTGTTCAAGCCGGTCGCTGGTTCCTTTAAAGATTACATCGCTATTCCCAAGGCCAATGGTTACCAGTCCTTACACTCTGTTCTGGTGGGCATGCACGGGGTCCCCATTGAGGTGCAAATTCGAACCAAGGCCATGGACGATATGGCGAGCTTTGGCATCGCCGCGCACTGGTTTTACAAGGACTCCGGCGGCAAAACGACCCAGGGTATTTCCACCCGTGCCAGCGAATGGGTCAAACGGCTACTCGAAATGCAGCAACAGGCAGGCAATCCCCTGGAGTTTATTGAACATGTAAAAACGGATTTATTCCCTGACGAAGTGTATGTCTTCACACCCAAGGGCAAAATTATTGAGTTACCTACAGGCAGTACAGTAGTCGATTACGCCTATGCCCTGCATACCGATATCGGCAACTCCACCGTGGGCTGTAAAATCAATAACCAGATGTGCCCCCTTTCACAAAAATTGGAAAGTGGCCAGGTGGTTGAGGTGCTGCGGGCAAATCGGGCCCTGCCACATCCAGGTTGGCTGGATTTTGTTGTCACCGCCAAAGCTCGCAGTGCGATTCGCCACAGCCTGAAACACCGTCGACACGAAGAATCTGTCAGCCTGGGACGTCGATTACTCAATCGCAGCCTCTCGGAGCTGGGCCTGAGTGTCGATGACGTCGCCCAGGAACGCGTGCAAAAACTGCTTGTAGAAGGTGGGCACGAATCTTTCGATGATATCCTCCAGCAAATAGGCTTGGGTGACCGGGTTCCCTATGCAGTCGCAAAACTGCTACTGGACCCGGAACAGGCTTCACGGCTAAGCAAGAACCTGAACTCGCCCATTGTGATTGACTCATCCGAAGGTCAGGTAGTGAATTTTGGCGGCTGTTGCCACCCGATCCCTGGCGATATTATTGTCGGGCACCTTAGCTCCGGCAGGGGTTTGGTAGTTCACCGCGAAGAGTGCCCAAATATTGCCGAAATCCGAAATAATCCAGAAGTCTGCATGCCAATCAGTTGGGCTCCCGAAGTCAATGGTGAATTCCAGGTTGAACTCTGGATAGAAGTAGAAATGTTTCGCGGCGTTGTCGCCCAGTTGGCTGCACGTATCTCGGCAGACAATATCGGCATTGATAACATCAGTATTGAAGAACGTGGAGCAACTATCAGTGTGATCAAACTGATGCTCCGAGTGAATAATCGAGTTCATCTGGCTAACGTTATGCGGCGTATCCGGCTTGAGCCCTATGTAAAAAAACTGCGCCGCGGCGACAATGTCTGAGGAGAGATAAATGCCTAACCGAGCAACCATTAATACGACGGAAGCCCCCGAGGCTATCGGTACCTATTCACAAGCTGTTAAGGTCAATAACACAGTTTATCTGTCTGGGCAGATTCCACTGGTACCGGAAACCATGGAGCTGATAAGTGCCAGTATTGACGAGCAAATTGAACAAGTATTCAGAAACCTGAGTGCCGTATGCGAAGAGGCAGGCGGTTCACTACAGGATATTGTCAAACTCAATATCTTTTTGACCGATCTCGCCAACTTTGCCACCGTCAACGAAATTATGGCACGGTATTTTGAACAGCCCTACCCAGCGCGCGCCGCCATTGGTATTAACGAACTGCCGCGAGGTGCCTTGGTAGAAATGGACGGGATTATGGTGGCGGTTTAACTATTTTCTATATAAAAAAACCGCGAATACGGCCTTTTTTTATCTCATTAACATAAGCGTTATACTCGATAATGAAGCGAAATTATTAGCGCTAAAAAATAGCTAAATCATTTCAATAGCCATAGCCAGAGCCTCTCCGCCGCCAATACACATACTGGCAATACCGCGCTGCTTGCCTTGGCGCTTGAGAGCGTACATCAGGCTGACGATTACACGACTTGCTGTCGAACCCAATGGATGCCCCTGGGCACAGGCACCGCCATGCACATTCACCTTGCCTGGATCCAGCCCCAGGTGCTTTATGGTAAGCATGGCCACCATAGCGAAGGCCTCATTGACCTCGAACAGATCGGTGGATTCCTTGTCCCAACCGGTTTTTTCGAAGATTTTCTCAATGGCACCAATTGGAGCCGTCGTGAATAACTCTGGCGCATGGGAATGGCGTGAGTAGGCCACAATTTTTGCCATCGGGCTTAGGCCGAGTTCTTTGGCTTCATTGCCGCTCGTTAGCACCATAGCCGAAGCTCCATCGGAAATTGAGCTGGAATTGGCCGCCGTAATGGTGCCATCAGATGAAAAGGCCGGGCGCAATTCGGGAATCTTGTTTACCCGGGCGTTTTGCGGCTGCTCATCATGTTTGATGACAAATTCATCGCGCTTGGTTTTAACCGTCACCGGCACAATTTCGTCCAGCAAAATCTCATCAATAATGGCCTGATTCGCCCGGTTAAGAGATTCAATGGCAAAGCCGTCCATTTCTTCCCGGGTAAGCCCATAATGATCTGCCGTCTCTTGGGCAAACTTGCCCATGGATGTGCCGGTAAAAGAATCTTCCAGACCATCGAGGAACATACTGTCGTAAATGGTTTTGTGCCCGGTTCCAATACCTGAGCGCCCATTAATAAGGTGTGGTGCATTGGTCATGCTCTCCATGCCGCCGGCAACCGCGACTCTGGCACTGCCCAAACGAATCTGGTCATGGGCAAAAATAACCGCTTGCATGCCCGATCCGCAGACTTTATTCACGGTTACCGCCCCGGCAGTATCCGGGACACCAGCCTTGATTGCAGCCTGTCGAGCAGGCGCTTGCTTTAGTCCCGCCTGCAGCACGCAACCCATGTAAACCTCGTCTACGGCCGCTGGGTTAATGCCGGATTTGGCAACGGCAGCCTTTATCGCCTCAGCCCCCAGATCGATTGCGCTGAAACTACTAAATACTCCCCCAAACCCGCCCATAGGGGTTCGAGCGCCACTTACAATAACGATGGAATCTTCAAGGCTCATGGAATGACTACCTGTTGCTATATTTTTTGGAAAGAATCTGGGAACTGGCACAGGCTCACAAGGCTATTTATCAGCCTTGATTTGGCAGTGCACAAGAGAATATTAGGAGACTAGCCGGGGGATTACAACCGGCAATAACTGTATTTAGACCTGAGTTTTTGTGGAAACCTTGCCCACAAAAAAACTACATACGCTCCAGTGTCTGGATACCCAGCAGATCAAGGCCTTGACGTAATACCCGGGAAGTCAGGTTGGCAAGCTTTAATCTGGACTGGCGGTCTTCTTTAGAAATGTCTGCTTTCAGGATTGGGCAGGATTCATAAAAGCTCATAAACCGTCCGCTCAGCTCGAACAGGTAATTGCAGAGTTCGTGCGGCATGGCGCGCTCGCCCACCTGCACCACCACATCGGCAAACTGGGTGATGGATAATGCCAACGAGCGTTCTTCTGGTTGCTGAATACTGAAAACATATTCCGCCAGTTCCGCTTCGTCGACGCCAGCACGCCGCAGAATACTGCGGATACGCGTGTAGGCATATTGCAGGTAGGGCGCGGTATTACCCTCAAAGCTCAGCATGGAATCCCAGTCAAACACATAATCATTGGTGCGGGTTTTGCTTAGATCAGCGTATTTAACTGCGCCTATACCCACAGCCTGGGCAATCTTCTGAATCTCGGTATTGTCCAGATCTGTATTTTTGGAATGCAGCAGATCGCGAGCGCGGTCAACGGCTTCATCAAGTAAATTACTGAGTTTGACGGTATCGCCCGAACGGGTTTTAAAGGGCTTGCCGTCTTCGCCCATGATGGTGCCGTAGGCACAGTGCAAGAGTTCGGTGTTTTCCGGAACCCAGCCAGCCATGCGGGCAGTAGCAAATACCTGCTTCATATGCAGGCTCTGGCGCACATCAATAAAATAGAGAATACGGTTCGCGCCTAACTGCTTTACACGATAACGAATTGCAGCCAAATCTGTGGTCGCGTAAAGGTAACCGCCACCGGCTTTTTGCACGATGAAAACTGAAGGGTCCCCATTCTTGTCGGCCAGCTCATCAATAAAGACAACCTGGGCTCCCTGGTCCTCAACGGCTAATTTTTTTGCTTTCAGTTCGCAAACTACCGTTTCCAGGTCATCGTTGTAGGCACTTTCACCCTGAGTATCTTCTGGCCTGAGTGTAACTCCCAGTTTGTCGTAGTTTTCCTGGGCGTGCTGCATGGATATACCGATAAACCTGTGCCAAAGTTCCAGACAACGATCATCTCCGGATTGAAGCTTTACTACATTCTCTCGAGCTCGATCAGCAAAGCCGGGGTCATTATCAAAATGAATCTTGGCCTGGCGATAAAAGACCTCCAGATCCCCCAGCTCCATCTCGGCATCAACGCCGCTGGCGAGCTGATCTTCCAACTCCGCAATCAACATGCCGAACTGGGTGCCCCAGTCGCCTATATGGTTTTGGCGAATGACTCTGTGCCCCAAAAATTGCAAAACCCGAACCAGGTTATCACCAAGAATAGTGCCGCGCAGATGGCCGACATGCATTTCCTTGGCAACGTTGGGCGATGAATAGTCAATGACGACCGTATCGGGATTTTCTGCCAGCTCTGTACCCAATTTTTCGCTGGCATCCAGCTCGCCCAAAAAATTGGCCAACCATTGATTGTCCAGCTTTAGATTGATAAAGCCCGGCCCCGCAATTTCAATAGTTGAACAGACGGCCTCGAGCTGAAGGTTATCGATGATTTTCTGAGCGATATCTCTGGGATTGGCCTTCAAGATTTTGGCGGCCGCCATCGCCCCGTTAATCTGGAAATCCCCAAATTCAGGCTTGGTGCCGGGATTGAGATGTGGCGAGCAGCTATCAGGAATGCCCGCAGCTGCCATGGCCTCAGAAGACCTGGCAGACAGAAAAGACTGTAACGACATCTAATGGACGAAGAAAATTACTGGGTACTCCCGGCCATGGCCAGGCGCTCTTGCTCAATCAAGGCATCCGCAATTTGCAGCATACGGGGGAAACTACCAGCCATCTGGGTGGTCAGCTTGTATTTGCCATTGATCACCATCTCGGGCGTACCGCGAACACCATAAGCTCCCATTTTGGCGCGAGCCTGTTGAACCTGGCTGGACACTCCAAAGGAGTTAAGCGCACGACGGTACTGTTCTGGGTCTACACCGTGATCGCCCACGAAACTGAGTATGGCCGCTTCGGATGCAAGCTGGTTACGCTCGACATTCATCTCACTAAAAATTAGCTGGTGCAGCTCTTCAGTGATTCCCAATACCTCATTGGCATAGTACATGGCCGCGTGCAACTCCATAACTTCCGCCCAAATTGCCGGTGTCCTAAGAAATTCGACATCATCCGCCAGGGTTGGCCGCCAATCATGAATTTCTGGCTCAAGCCGGAAACAGTGAATACATCCGTACCAAAAAATCTCGTTAACTTCGATCTTTTCAGGATCAGCTGTGTTGACCGGACGCGACAGAACCCCGTAATCCGTACCTTCAACAAATGGGTTGGCACCATTGGCCGAATCATCAGACTGCGCACTGCAGGACGCTACCGGAATCAGGAAAGCGAACATAAAAATCGAGAAAAGCTTCTTCATTGGATACCTCTTTGGGGTGATCTGCTCAACGGATAAAGAATAAAAACGACTGTCATTGAACCACAAAAAAGGCGGCCTTTAGCCGCCCATTTGCGCAAATTAACGTGCCTTAATGAAGCCCGGAAAGATAATTGGCTACCGCACGTATTTCCAGATCACTCATAGGGGCTGCTACCGCACGCATAAGCTGCCCATCACCGTCATTGGTACGCAAGTTTTTCTGGAAATCTTTCAACTGCTTGATGATGTAGTCGCTGTGCTGGCCGGCAACCACCGGGTAAGCCGCAGGGTCGTTGCCCATACCCGAAGGTGCGTGGCAGCCAGTACAGGCCGCAACCCCCGTTTGCAGATTACCACCACGGAAGACTTTTTCGCCCAGCTCCAGAAATTCTTCTTCACTTAGGGCATAGGCTTCATCGGCAATTGCCTGGCTTCCCATAATGGTATGGTCCAAAGAAGCGTAATAGGCAGCCATATCTTCCAGGTCCTGATCGTTGGATGCATTCAGCATACCGGTCATTTCCATAACAGGACGATCGCCAGATTTGATATCTTGCAGCTGTTTGAGCAGGTATTTTTCGCCCTGACCTGCCAGATTGGGGTAAAGTGCTGAAGCACTAACACCTTCCTGACCGTGACAAGCCGCACAGACCGCAACTTTTGTTGCGCCAGCATCTGCGTCGCCAGCCGCATGTGTAGTGGCAGCGAAAAGCAAAGCCACTGTAGCAAGAATACTCGGGAGAACCTTCATCATCTTAAAGCCATGTACTAATTGTGGTTCCAGGTACGAAACATGCACTGGTGGGACGTGCGGCACTTTTTCCGTACCCTGTTAAAAAAAGTCGGCGGATTATACCCAAAGGACCAGCCCCCGTCACGTCACGAACCCACAGAAAAACAAGTTAAGATATGCGCCCCGGCCCAGAGACCTCGAATGACCAATCATCAGCAGCCCCTGGACAAACTGTCCATTAACTTCACGCGCGCTCAATTTTTAAAAAGTGCGCCCGATATTTGGCAATGCCCGGCCGACGAAGGCCTTGAAATCGCTTTTGCCGGCCGCTCCAATGCAGGGAAATCCAGTGCGCTCAACCGCCTCACTGAACAACCCAAGCTGGCGCGCACCAGTAAGACTCCAGGACGTACCCAGCTGATTAATTTTTTTGAAGTTGCTGAAGGCAAGCGACTGGTGGATTTACCCGGCTATGGTTTTGCCAAGGTACCCATTTCTGTGCGTAAAAACTGGGAAAAAAATCTGACTGAGTACCTGAACCAGCGTCAAAGTCTCTGCGGATGTTTGTTATTGATGGATATTCGCCATCCCTTGCAGGTGTTTGACCGGAATTTTATCGCTTGGTCACTAGCGGAAGGCTTACCGCTGCATATCTTGCTAACCAAAGCTGACAAATTGAAACGCGGCGCGGCCAAATCGGCTCTGTTGACCGTTAGAAAGGCTATTCAAAACGAATTCGAAACGCCGCTGGTTTCCGTCCAGACCTTTTCCGCGCTAAAGGGCGATGGCCTGGCTGATCTGCGACAATTGCTGATCGACTGGTTTGGCAGCAACCGATTGGTTGCCGAAGACGAGATCTGAAATTGGGGTCTTGAAATTGGGGGTCAGAGGAAAATTTACCCTGACCCCGGCTTTGGACTAGTCAATGCCGGAAAACGTCAGGCTTTTTAGATCCAGATATTCATCTATACCACAAAAACCGCCCTCTCGACCGATGCCAGACTCCTTGACTCCGCCGAAAGGAACTACCGGGCTGGACACCTTGCCAGTATTTACGCCGACGATGCCTGTCTGCAAAGCCTCGCCAACACGCCAGCTTCTCGCCATATCACGAGTAAAGAAATAAGCCGCCAGGCCATAGGGGGTATTGTTGGCGAGGCGAATGGCTTGATCTTCTGTCTCAAAACGGGTCACTGCAGCTACCGGGCCAAAAATTTCTTCACTCCAGGCACGCATCTGTGGCGTCAGGGACGAAATAACCGTGGGTTGATAATAAAGCCCGCCCAACGAATGACGCTTGCCACCAGTATGCACTTTTGCTCCAAGCTGTAGAGCATCCTCAAGAATCGACTCCACTTTTTCCAGCGCTTTATGGTTGATTAGAGGTCCCTGTTGACTGGAATCATCAAGACCGGGCCCGACACAAAGCCTGCTGGAAGCCTCTGCGAGGGCGGCACAAAAGTCATCATGGATGTTCGCCTGCACCAGTATTCGGTTGGCCGAGATGCAGGTTTGCCCGGTATTTCGGTACTTGGAATCCATACAGCCCTGCACCGCGGTTTCGATATCGGCATCATCAAATACAATTAAGGGTGCATTGCCGCCAAGCTCCAGGGAAAGACGCTTCATGGTTGGTGCGCACTGGGCCATCAACAGTTTGCCTACGGCGGTCGATCCAGTAAAACTGAGCTTGCGAACGACTGAATTACCGGTCAGCTCTGCACCAATTTCCTCCGCGTCACCGGTAACCACTGAAAGTACGCCCGCTGGCAAGCCGGCCTGCATGCCCAAATCGGCCATAGCCAAAGCGGTAAAAGGTGTTTCCATTGCCGGTTTGACGATCATGGTGCAGCCTGCGGCAAGAGCTGGTGCCACTTTGCGCGTAATCATGGCTGCCGGAAAATTCCAGGGAGTAATAGCAGCACAAACGCCCACAGGCTGCTTAATCAGCACCACCCGACGATCATTATTGTAGGTAGGCAAAACTTCCATAGGCCCGGATGCCCTCTTCGGCAAACCATTGGATAAATGAATTGGCGGAATCAATTTTCCCGCGCGATTCGGCCAGGGGGTTTACCCTGTTCCAGGGTCATCAAATACGCCAGCCCTTCCTTGTGCTCATCAATCAGGACATGCCAGCGACGCAAAATCCCTGCCCTGGCATGGGATGTTAAACCCGACCATTCAATAAAAGCACTCTGTGCTGCATCAATTGCCTGACTTATTTGATCACGGGAAAGATTTGGAACCCTGCCAAGCTCTTCTCCTGTTGCGGGATTGGTCACAGGCGTGGTCGTCCCATCCAGGGCATCAACCCATTCTCCCCCTGTCAAAGCCTGTTGTCTCAATAGCGCCATTTTTTCAACGGGCATGCCTAATCTCCGATTGTTTAGCAGAAACCACAAAATGCCATTTGATTTCTTTAACAACCAGACTTATAGCGGATTTAAACTTAAATATAGAAACTGAAATTTTCGCCCGAGCGAATTTCGAGGCTTGACTCGCGCAAATATATCAGCCAAAAAAAAGCCCGCTTATGGCGGGCTTAAGGCGGTAAATTCAGGAAAAAAACGCTACCGCGCAGGGGGTCAATTCATAACCTTAGAGAGCGTTTTTTTTAATTAGTTCCATACAAATTACTTTGTTCAAAATTTTTTCCTGGCAAAAAAAAGCCCCAGGATAACCCGGGGCAAATAAATACTATTAACAAGGGGGAAATAGTCTATGCGTATACTCTGACTGGGCCCCCAAAAAAAAGTTCCACGCTGAATAAAAAAAAATTTAAAATTTTTACGACGGCTGTTTATAGCAATTCCTGGACTGAATCTGTCGATACTGGTTTTATCCTATTTAAGCTTCGCTTCAATGAGCTCTTTCAATTCCGCAATCTGACACTGCAGCTCATAGCGGTCTGGTTCCGCCTTGCCGCCATGAGTTGCCGCCTGTTTTGCCTGCCGCTCCTTATTCTGTTCCTCTTCCACTACCTTGACCACAATGCCGATAATCATGTTGAGAAAAGCAAACGCGGTGAGAAAAATAAAAGCTATGTAATACGCCCAGCTCCAGGCGTGAACTTCCATGGTTTCGTACATGACATCAGTCCAGTCCTCAAAGGTCATCACTCGGAACAGTGTCAGCAGGCTAACACCGATATGGCCCCATAGCTCCGGGTTGATGCTCTCGAAAAACGATGTGCCAAGGGCGGCAAAAATATAAAAAAGAATAAACATTAGCAGGCAGACATAGCCCATTTGTGGCAATGCGCGTAAAAGAGAATTCATCAATATGCGCAATTCCGGAATGATAGACACCATTCTGAGCACTCGAAAAATGCGGATCATCCGGCCGAGCAGAGCCAGTTCGGAATCCTGAACCGGAATCAGGCTGACCATCACAATCAACGTATCAAATACATTCCAGCCAGATTTGAAGAATTGCCGCTTATTCTGCTCGCCGAAAAAGCGAATACCGATTTCGATAAGGAAGATAAAGGTGATGCCCCAGTCCAGAGTGTTGAGAATCGAGAGGTAGGCGGGATTGATATCAAAACTCTTGGCCCCGATCAGCACGGCCGACAATAAAATCACCACGATGACAAATGTTTCAAAAAGCCGGTTCTGGCGAAGCCGGTCAAAATTCCGCTGAAGTTGCGCAAGCATGGATAATTATTCCTGTTTAGCGATTGCCACTAAGAAAAAGCGCAAGATTACTGTATCTTTCCGCCTTTAGATCATGAATTACGTAAATATTAATGAAGCAACTCCTGACCAGGCTGTTTAGCCCAATTCTTAACATCTTCGAAAACAACTCGGACGAATACATTCTCAAGCCACTGAATCGAAAAGTAGTGCTTACCATCGGCGTATTGATGACCGGGCTGGCGATTCTGATTCTCTACCTGGCCTGGCCTGACAAGATCGGCAGCTACTTTTTACCCCCACTGATTTTTGGCGTAGTTGGTCTTACCGCTTTAGTGGTTGGCTCCCTGGGCAGTGATCATGCAGTGGCCAAGTTGATTGGCAACCGTAAAAAGTAATCAGTATTTTTCTGATAGGACACAATTAGTGTGAGGCGCGGCAAAGCTGGCTGACAAAAGCGCAGTTTGCTATAGCACATGAGCATTTTGGAATGCTGGCTTTAACAAAGCATCACGCAAATTTTTACCCAATCAGTGGGCTTCTTCCCAGTTAGCCCCTACACCTGCCTCTACCAGCAACGGCACATCCAAAGTTGCCGCCGTTTCCATGCGCTTCTCCACTTCCGGGATAAAGCTGTCAAGCTGGTCTTCAGGCACCTCAAACACCAGCTCGTCGTGCACCTGCATAATCATGTGTACTTGGTAGTTGGATTTTGCCAGCCACCGGTCGACGTCAATCATGGCGCGCTTGATAATGTCGGCAGCAGTACCCTGCATGGGTGCGTTGATGGCGGTTCGCTCGGCAGCCTGGCGGCGCTGGCCGTTGCGATCGTTGATTTCCGGCAAGTACAGTCGACGGCCAAATAGCGTCTCAACATAACCGTCCTCGGAAGCCTGGGCACGAATACGGTCCATAAACTGTTTTACGCCAGGATAGCGCTCAAAGTAGAGATCGATGTATTTTTGCGCCTCATTGCGACCCACCTGTAACTGACGACCCAGGCCAAAGGCGCTCATGCCGTAAATCAAGCCAAAGTTAATGGCTTTGGCCTTGCGACGGAGCTCGGAAGTGACATCGTCCAGATTGACGCCGAATACTTCGGCAGCGGTGGCGCTGTGAACGTCCTTGCCTTCCTTGAAGGCCTCCACCAAACCTTCGTCATGGGAAAGATGCGCCATGATTCGCAGTTCAATTTGCGAGTAATCTGCAGCAACCAACTTCATACCCTCCGGGGCAATAAAGGCTTTGCGAATACGGCGGCCTTCCTCAGTTCGTACCGGAATATTCTGCAGGTTGGGATCTGAGGAGGACAGGCGTCCGGTGGCTGCCACTGCCTGATGATAGGAGGTGTGTACTCGCCCGGTCTTTTTGCTGATCATCAGTGGCAGCTTGTCGGTATAAGTGGACTTCAGTTTGCTCAGCGAGCGGTATTCCAGGATCAAACGCGGGATTTCGTAGTCATCCGCCAATTGCTGCAGTACTTCTTCCGCAGTACTCGGCTGACCCTTGGGCGTCTTCTTCAACACAGGTAACTGTTGCTTGTCGTAGAGAATCTCCTGAAGCTGTTTGGGCGAGCCAAGATTAAATACCTGCCCGGCCAGATCGTGCACCTGAGTTTCCAGTTTCTGAACTTTGGCGGCTATCTCCTCGCTTTGAGCAAACATGGCATCGGGGTCGATCAGGGCACCATTGCGTTCCACATGCGACAGCACACTCACCAAAGGCGCCTCGATTTCCTGGTAAAGCTTTTTAAGCGGCTCGATTTTTTCCAGTTGTCCCCAGAGCTCCTGATGCAATTGCAAAGTAATATCGGCATCTTCTGCAGCATAGGGCGCTGCCTGTTCCAGGGCAATCTGGTTAAAGGTGAGCTGCTTGCTTCCCTTGCCAGCGATATCTTCAAAGTGGATAGTCTCACGACCCAGATGACGCAGGGCCAGTGAATCCATATCGTGGCGCCCGGCCACAGAATTGAGCACGTAGGATTCCAGCATGGTATCCATTACGCGGCAGCGAACGTCAATATCGTAATTGGCCAGTATGGACTGGTCGTATTTAAGGTTTTGGGCAACGATGGTTTTAGTTTCATCTTCCAGCATGGGCTTGAGTTGTTCCAGCACCCAGTCTCGATCCAGTTGTTTGGGAGCATCCATGTAATCATGGGCCACGGGAACATAAGCGGCCTCCCCAGGCTCAACTGCAAAAGAAACACCGACAATTTCGGCATCCATATATTTCAGACTGGTGGTCTCGGTATCAAAAGCGAAAATATCAGCAGCCTTGAGTTTTTTCAGCCAGCGCTCAAAATCGGCTTTTCCCAGCACACACTCGTAGTTGCTTTTTACCGGTTGGGGTTTATTTGCAGGAGACGCCGCCTGACCATTGTTTTTATTCGCGCCATCCAGATCCTTGAGCCAACTTTTAAACTCCAGTTCGGTGTAGAGCTGGCGCAGTTTGCTGGCATCCGGCTCACGACTAATCAGGTCTTCCAGAGGTTCGTCCAGTTCTACATCGGTTTTGATGGTCGCCAGCTCATAAGACATAAATGCCTGCTCACGGTGCTGTTCAAGTTTTTCCGGCATTTTTTTTGCGCCGCGAAAATCCAGCTCGCGAACGGCTTCCAGATTAGCGTAGATATCTTTAAGGCAGCCGATTTCGTTGAGCATGGGCGTGGCACTCTTGGGGCCAACACCTGGTACGCCAGGAATGTTGTCCGAGCTGTCGCCGATCAGCGCCAGGTAGTCGATGATCAGTTCCGGCGGCACACCGAACTTGTCGATCACGCCCTGGCGGTCGTAGATGCTCTCGGACATAGTATTGACCAGTGTGATGTGATCGCTTACTAACTGCGCCATATCTTTATCCCCGGTGGATATAATGCTTTTAATGCCGCGTTCGGACGCACGCAGGGCCAGTGTGCCCATAACATCGTCGGCCTCAACACCAGGATGAATAATCATGGGAAAACCCATGGCCTGCACACAGGCATGCAGAGGCTCTATCTGCTCACGCATCTCATCGGGCATGGGCTGGCGCTGGGCCTTGTATTCGATAAAGAGTTCGTCGCGGAAAGTTTTTCCCTTGGCATCGAAAACCACCACAATATTGCTGGCCTGGTACTGATCACGCAGTTTGCGCAGCATGGCGACCACGCCGCGCACAGCACCAGTCGGTTTACCTTTGGATGTAGTCAGCAGCGGCAATGCGTGAAAGGCGCGGTAAAGATAGGAAGAGCCATCAACCAGAATTAAAGGAAATTTTTTTGGCGCGGGCTTCGCCGCTTTCGTGTCGTCTGACATGTGTATCTCAAGGAAACCTGAACGGCCAGAAAGAGTAGCGACACAGCCTGTAAATGCAACTGAATCCAATCAACTTGCCTAAACTTATTATATTGGCACCTGCACAAATTGATATATCAACCTTTTCTTTCTGATTTATTTCTGTATGCTAGCTCTAATCATCAGTTTTGGTTACGGGCAGTTAATTCATATTTTAGCCCATGACTACTGAATTACCCTCGCAACAATCAAGAATTTCAGAGGGGTTGTAGGCAGCACAAAGACGGCATCGCCAATCATTTAGTTGTAGTTCTGTCGACGAAACGTCAAATCTGACGTAGGTCTGAGTGCTGGTTGTGGCTAGCGTTATTTCTGACTTCTTAAATTTGAAGCCAGCTGTCCGTGTGAATGGTAGTTATGGCTGAATAGAAGGATTACAACGCATGGCTATAGCAGTCGTCCTGGCATTACTGGTTATCGGATCAGTCCTCTTTAATTTTCTGACACCCTGGACCTTTACGCCGATCGCCTCCAACTGGGGCAGCATTGATGCGATGATTATTATCACGCTGGCTGTCACGGGTATCGTCACTCTCGCAATTGCCGTCTTTCTGATCTATGTACTGGTCAAATATCGCACCAGACCAGGTTTGAAGGCCCACTATCAGCCGGAAAACAAAAAGCTGGAGTGGTGGCTAATCGGGCTGAGCTCTCTGGGCATTATTGGCATGCTTGCCCCCGGCCTGGTTGTCTATAACGACTATGTAACAGTGCCTGAGGAAGCGCACGAATTCGAAGCCGTTGGCACCCAATGGCGCTGGATGTTTCGCTATCCGGGTGATGACGGCGAATTTGGCACCAGCGAACCCCGCTTTATTAACGGACAAAACCCCCTGGGATTAAACCCGAATGATCCCAAAGGTCAGGATGACCGAATTATTCTTGCCAATGAACTCTACGTCCCTGAGGGTCGCCCGGTAAAGGCACTGCTCCGCTCTGTTGACGTACTTCACAATTTTTTCATCCCCCAGATTCGAGCCAAGATGGACCTGGTTCCAGGTATCGTCTCCTGGTTCTGGTTTACGCCCACGGTAAAAGGGCGTTATGAAATTCTCTGCGCTGAGCTTTGCGGTGTCGGTCACTACAATATGCGCGGGCATATGGTGATCGCAGAACAGGAAGAGTTTGAAACCTGGCTGGCCTCAAAACCTACCTTTGCCGAATCCCTGACAATGGGTACAATGGGCGGACTGATTGAACAGGGCAAGGCCCTTGCAGAAGGCCAGGGCTGCGTAGCATGCCACAGTGTTGATGGCAGTCCCTCACTGGCACCGACCTGGCTGGATATTTTTGGCCGCGAGACCACGCTTGCAGACGGTAGCGAAATTGTTGTCGACGAAGCTTATTTCAGAGAATCCATTACCGACCCCAGGGCCAAGCTGGTTGCCGGCTTTCCACCAGTAATGATTGCCTACGATTTCAGCGAGGAGCAGCTCGACGCCTTGGTGGCCTATGCCAGATCCCTTGGCGCCGATTCTGAAACCACCGAGCCAGAGGCGGCGACAGATGCCACGGAAGATTCTTCAGGGGCTTCTGATGGCGCCATTTCACTGGCTGAACGAGGTGAGCAGGTTGCGTCTCAAAATGCTTGCAGCGGTTGCCACAGCGTCGACGGAACTGAGGTTATTGGCCCCACCTGGAAAGATTTATACGGATCTGAGCGCACCTTCACCGATGGCACCACAACTATGGCTGATGAGGCCTACCTGCGCGAATCCATACTGAATCCGGCGGCCAAAATCGTCGAAGGGTTCCAGCCAGTTATGCCAGCAGTATCACTGACCGAAGAGCAGGTCGATGCATTAGTGGCCTATGCCAAAGCCAATTCATCATTAAGTTTAGAAGGGGAATAGAAATATGGCTTACGCTGATGATGCCGAACACGAAGAACTCCACGAGCCCAAAAGTTTCTGGACCAAATACGTCTGGAGCCAGGATCACAAGGTCATCGCCATTCAGTATTCATTGACGGCTATCGTTGCCGGTATGGTCGCGTTGACATTGTCTGCACTCATGCGCATGCAAATCGGGCTGCCAGGTGTGATTGATATGGATGCGGCCACTTACTACCAGTACGTCACCATGCACGGCATGATCATGGTGATTTATCTGCTTACGGCATTATTCCTTGGCGGGTTTGGTAATTACCTGATTCCACTGATGTGTGGTGCTCGTGACATGGTGTTCCCCTTTGTGAACATGCTGAGTTTCTGGTTTTACCTGCTGTCCGTGATCATCCTGTTTGCCAGCTTTTTTGTCCCCGGCGGGCCAAGCGGCGCAGGCTGGACACTCTACCCACCTCAGGCAATAACGGAAGGAACACCAGGGTCCGGCTGGGGCATCATTCTGATGCTGATCTCGCTCGCGGTGTTTATTGTGGCGGCGACCATGGGTGGCCTCAACTACGTCACCACCGTGCTACAGGCGAGAACCCACGGCATGACCATGATGCGTCTGCCGCTTTCTGTCTGGGGCATTTTCGTCGCGACTATCCTGGCTCTGCTGGCTTTCCCTGCACTTTTTGTCAGCGCCGTGATGATGATGCTGGACAAGACACTGCACACCAGTTTCTTTATGCCCGCGATGGTATCGCTGGGGCAGCAACTGGATTACAGCGGGGGCTCTCCGATTTTGTTCCAGCACCTGTTCTGGTTTTTTGGGCATCCCGAAGTCTATATTGTCGCTTTGCCCGCATTCGGTATCGTGTCCGACATCATCAGCGTACACGCACGTAAAAATATCTTTGGTTATAAAATGATGGTTTGGGCAATTGTCGCCATCGGCGGCCTGAGCTTCGTAGTCTGGGCGCACCATATGTATGTGAGTGGCATGAACCCCTATTTCGGCTTTTTCTTTGCCACCACAACGCTGATTATTGCGATACCGACAGCCATCAAGGTTTACAACTGGGTCCTAACCCTCTGGCAAGGCAACCTGCATTTGACCGTTCCAATGCTTTTTGCTATCGCTTTTATCCTGACCTTTGTAGTTGGCGGCATGACCGGGCTGTTTCTCGGTAACGTTATTGTCGATGTACCGCTATCGGATACCTACTTCGTCGTCGCTCACTTCCATATGGTGATGGGTGTTGCACCCATTCTGGTGGTATTTGGGGCCATCTATCACTGGTATCCAAAAATCACCGGCCGAATGCTCAATGACACCATCGGTCATATCCATTTCTGGATTACCTTTATCGGCACCTACCTCATATACTTCCCAATGCACTATTTGGGCGTCCTGGGGATGCCTCGCCGTTACTACGCTTACGAGGGCTACGATTTTCTGCCCGAGTCCGCTCATGACCTTAACGTTTTCATTACCGTGGTCGCCCTGATTTTGGGGACTGCGCAATTCCTGTTTATTTTCAATATGCTCTATAGCTATTTCCGCGGCAAAGTGGCATCTCCCAATCCCTGGAAAGCCTGCTCACTGGAATGGCTTACACCGGATACACCACCGGCTCACGGCAACTGGGGCGACAAGCTGCCCGTCGTACACCGCTGGGCCTACGATTACAGTGTTCCCGGCGCGCCGGACGATTTTGTCGCGCAGACAGTCTCAACCGATGAAGTCGCGTCTGAATCCGCCACCGATGATGAACTGATAGAGCTTGAAGGCCATCAGCCTTCAGAGACATAAGGGTAGATTTTATGAACGAGTATGTTTCTGAACCAAGCCTTAATTTTGGAAGGAGCTATTCATCTGTTGCTCTATCTCGTAGCGGATTTATGGGCCTTAGAACCGAAAAAGTCGCTCTCTATATTCTTTTAGCCGTCGCCAGCTCTCTTTTTATGCTGTTTATGCTGGCTTACCTAATCCGCTCCAACGTTGGCGACTGGGATACGCTGTCACAGCCCTGGAACCCACTATCCAATCGAAGCCAGCTTTGGTTAAACACATCAATGTTACTGTGCAGTAGCATTTCTTTTGAATACGCACGCCGCATGGTTAAGTCGGGAAACGAAGCCGGCATACTGCGGGGACTCATGCTTGCCGGATTATTTACCCTCACTTTTTTGATTGGACAGGTGACAGTCTGGCAACAACTGATTGATCAGGGTTATTACCTGAACACAAACCCGGCCAACAGCTTTTTCTATGTATTAACCGCACTGCATGGGGCCCATCTGTTTCTGGGATTGATCTTCTGGGTTACCACAATGGGCCGCGCCTGGTCTGGAAAATCCCCTGAGCAGGTCGCCCGAATTACCGATATGTGTGCCACTTTCTGGCACTTTCTGTTTGCGCTCTGGCTTCTGCTTTTTTTTATTTTAGCCGGACCGCCAGAGACCATCGCGTTATTAGCCAGTTACTGCGACATCATATAGGGGAGAAAAGCTATGTCTGGTGTAAGCACAACTCTTGAACCGGGAATGAAAGGGATTGCCCAGGACTGGTCGTCCGACAAGGATGCGTTTAAAAACGTCTCCTGGGGCAAGACGATGATGTGGATATTTCTGCTGTCGGATACCTTTATCTTCAGCTGCTTCCTGATTGCCTATATGACTGTGCGCTGGAGCAGCCCTGTGCCATGGCCGCCAACCAGCGAAGTATTCGCGCTTACCCTGTTCGGCCAGCATATCCCACTGCTATTGATTGCCATCATGACCTTCGTGCTGATTACCAGCAGTGGCACCATGGCTCTGGCTGTTAACTATGGCTATCGCCGCAACAAAAAAGTGGCCGCCAGTCTGATGCTTGTCACCGCCCTGCTCGGCCTGACCTTTGTGGGCATGCAGGCTTTTGAGTGGAGCAAGCTGATTTCTGAAGGCGTGCGACCCTGGGGCAATCCCATGGGTGCCCCACAGTTTGGGGCCATATTCTTTATGGTGACGGGATTTCACGGCTTTCACGTAAGTATCGGTGTTATTTACCTGACCATTGTGGCTATCAAAGTCGCAAAAGGTCATTACGAGGAGCGTGGCTACGGCATTGTTGAAATTACCGGGCTGTACTGGCACTTCGTGGATCTGGTCTGGGTATTTATTTTTGCGTTCTTTTATTTATGGTAGAGAGGAAGGTGCGATATGAGTTCTGCAACAGCTGAAGTTCAGCAACATCCACTGGGCGTCTACTTCAAGGTTTGGGTGCTTCTATTTGTTCTCAGTGCCTTCTCTTACATGGTGGACTACATGCAATTACAGGGCTTGCTGCGCTGGGGCCTGGTGCTGCTGTTTATGTTTTTGAAAGCCGGCTTTATTATCGCCATTTTTATGCACATGGCCTGGGAGCGCCTGGCACTGGTCACGGCGATTTTGGTACCACCCATGTGCCTGCTCGTCTTTATCGCCATTATGGGTGTCGAATCCGAATACACCTGGATTAGCCGCATGTTCCACTTTTTGGGGGGTGTCGCACCGGAATTGAATCTGCCGGTTCATCACTAAATAAAAAAGGGCGCTGTTCGGCGCCCTTTTTTATTATCGCCCTAACGATATCTAAATCAGGGACTATCCAGAATACGGATTTGAAAATTCTATAAGTAGCTCGCTTGAGCTGGCGACATTAGATAAAAAGCTAATTTTGTACCCAAACGGACTGATAGTTCAGCTTCAAAATCGCCGGATCAAACGGCGGCCGGAAAAACCCCTGATAATTACCATTCGGATTAACCAACACAATATTGGCGCTGTGAGCGACATCGTATTCGTCCGGCGCGTTATCTGGATTGATAATGTCAAAGGCGATATTTAACTGGGCGGCCAAATCAGCAATAGTGCCGAGATCTCCCGTCAAACCGATAAAATCTTCATTAAAATAATTTACGTACTGATTGAGTATATCGACGCTATCACGTGTGGGATCAACTGACAGCATGATGACCTGAAGGTCTTCTTTCGGTTTTTCATCCAAATAACCCCACATTTGGCTCAATTGCGCCATGGTAGTTGGGCAAATATCCGGGCAATGGGTAAAGCCAGGAAAGATCATAGTCCATTTGCCGACAAGATCCTCCCGGGTAAAGGTCGCACCTGTTTCATCCAGAAGTTCAAATGGCAGCACCTCTCGCGGAGTTTCAAAATACATCAGGCCGTTGGACTGCATTTCAGAAATATGCAAAGCACGTGGCTGGGTAACTTTCCAGAAAAATGCGAGCACAAAGACAAAGATAACCGCAACGGAAATGACTGCCGTTTTGCGGATAGCTTTTCGGGTGTCGTCGTTTACATGTGCCATGTCAGTTACACCTGTGCAATATAGGTTGGCGGCAAAATATAATGATCTGCCAGCATGACTACGAACAGTAGCATCAAATACAGAATGGAATATTTAAAAGTGCTCATGCCTGCTTCCGGATTCTTGCCAATAATCATGACAATAGACCAGTAAAGGAAAATTCCCCCAAGAATGACGGCCCCGGCCAGGTAAATCCAGCTAAACATGCCAAACACAAAAGGCAGCAGGGTGACGGCGAACATGATCAGGGTATAGAGGAGGATATTAAGTTTGGTGTATTTTTCACCATGAGTGACCGGCAACATCGGAATTTTGGCTTCCCTGTAGTCGTCCAGTCGGTGGACCGCCAACGCCCAGAAATGCGGTGGGGTCCAGGCAAAAATGATCAGGACTAACAGCAGCGCGTGGGGGTGGATTTCGCCAGTGACGGCCGTCCAGCCGAGCAAGGGTGGCGCCGCCCCAGCAATGCCACCAATCACAATATTCTGCGGTGTCGCGCGCTTAAGCCAAAGGGTATAAACCACCGCATAGCCAACCAGCGAAAGGATGGTGAGCACAGCTGTAAGCATATTGACGTAGGCGACGAGTATGTAAGTGCCAATCGCTCCAATTGCAAAAGCAAACAGGCTCGCTGCCACCGGATCCACCCGACCGGTTGCTACCGGCCTATTGCGGGTGCGGGCCATTTTCAGATCAACCTGACGGTCAACCAAATGGTTGATAGCCGCAGCAGAGCCAGCACAAAGTGCTATACCGAGATTGCCAAAAATCAGGGCGTCCAACGGAACCATGCCGGGTACGGCTAACATCATGCCAATCACGGAGGTGAGAATCATCAGAGCGACAACCCTGGGTTTGGTCAACTCCAGATAGTCACTGAAGGTAGCGGAGACGCTCGCTTCTGTGCTCATCTTATTCCCCTTGTTTTTCCCGAGTTTCCATCCCGCTGGCTCGCAGACATTGGGTAGTCAGCGAACAAACCAATGCCAGCAGAATAGCTCCAACAACATTGTGCGCCACAGCAATGGACAGAGGCAATCCCATCATAACGTTGCTGGCACCCAAAATCACCTGAACAGCCAGTACAACCAGCATGGCTGAGGTCATTTTTGATAGCGGCTTAACTCTACGGGCATAACAAAGAGCGGCGAGAAAAATGAGATACAGCGTGGTTACCAATGCGCCTACACGATGTATGTAATGAATCGCGACACGGGCTTCATTGTGCAACAAGCCACCCAGATAGTTAGGCCCAATATCCTGGGCAAAATTAAATCCATGCGCGAAATCCATCTCTGGCCAATAGGAACCAAAACAGGTTGGGAATTCTCTCGTCGGACAGGCCAGCGCCGAATAGTTAGAGGCAACCCAACCACCCAGAAAAATCTGCAGAGCAACAATAATGATGCCAAGAATCAGCCAAGGCTTAAGCTTTAGCACTTGCTCCAGCTGAATTTCCGGGAGGCGCCATCGATAGGATGACAAACGCTGTGCCAGCACTATAATTAACATAAAGGTAGCAAATCCACCCATCAGGTGAATCGTTACTACCTGGGGCCACAACTTTAGGGTAACCGTCCACATGCCAAACAGCGCCTGCCAGATCACCAAAAACAACATAAACAGCGGCAGGCGAAAAGGATAATTTTCATGATGACGGTTGCGAATGGCTATTATGGCCATCGCCAAAACCAGCAAACCCAGTGCACCGGCAAAGTAACGGTGAACCATTTCCGGCCAGGGCTTGCCATCAATAACGGGCATATCCGGGAAAGCTTCGTTGGCAGCGACAATTTCATGCGCTTCGTTCGGCCAAAGTAAATGACCGTAGCAGCCCGGCCAATCCGGACAACCCAGACCCGCATGGACCAGTCGGGTAAACGCTCCCAGGCCAACAACACCGGCAGCCAAAACGACACCAATCAGTGCGAGACGAAATCCAGGAAAGGGGTTGGAAAAGAACGAGTTCATTGCGTGAGTCTCTAAATATAGGCCTATTAATGTGCCAGTTTAAGCAAGTGTTCGAAATCTTCGAGAATTTCAACGCCAGGGTTTTCCGGCGGGTAGGCAAGCATAAACATATCAATGGGGTTCATCACCAATACGACCGGTTGCTGCCAGTGTCTAACATTGGTTTGCCGTAGATTTTCCAGCAGCGTGGTCCCACCTAACAACAGCTCGTGAATATCATCGGCAACGGGAATATCCGGCAAGTTCTCAGCATCGGGTACCAGCAGCCCCAGCGTCAGCTCACTGGCATCTCGCTGCAAGCGAATACGCATAGCATGCAGTTCTTGCATGCGGACGGTGCAGGTTTCACCACAGTCACCCTGGACCAGAAGCACCATCTTCCAGGTGCTGTCATCCATGGCTATCCAGGGCTGGCCATCCAATCCCAGAATCTGGTTTGGTAGCACATCCACCGGCGGATTTAACAGGATGCCATTGTTGGTGGTGCCAAGGATTTCAACCCATGCCAGCTTCCCTTCTTCGGTTTTTGGCGCGAGAAGGTAACCCAGAACAAGCACGCTCATGACCATACCGACAATGATGTAAAGCGGCCAGGGTGTTTGTTTGCCGGGATTATTAGGGTCGTTGCTTGTATTGTTCATCTATTCACTAATTCTGTTTGCGGTGTTTCCACCAACCCTTAAGATTACTATTCACAAAAAGGGTCATGATCACGATAGTAAGTGATATTAAAAACCACTGAATCGCATAGCCAATGTGCATGCCCGGCCCCTGACGATCAATCCGCCAATCTGCCTGGTACGCCAAAGGTGACTCGGGGCTGATACGAACCAAAAACGGATACAGTTCTTGTTCCAAACGCTCGGTCATCAGTTCAAAATCGATTATCTGCGCGCGTTCTGGCCAACTGCCGGACCACTGCTGCTCAGCAAAAACGATCGGTTTTTGAGCCGATCGATACAGATACCCCTCAACCAAGTGATTTCCGGGCGGTATATCGATCTCAGGTAGCACACTTCGATCGTTGCCAGCGGGGACCCAACCTCGATTCACTAATACTGGTGCCCTTTCTTCCCGGTCAATCAAGCCCACCACTTCATAACCCACCCGACCATTGCGAGTGCGATTATCCAGCAGAAAAATCGGCTCCAACCATCGCCCTTCCACAATCACCTGAGTGTAATTCTGGGCATTTTCAGCAACTGCCTCCAGAGGAACGCGAGGGCTGGCAAGCCCTTCATCCAATTGGCTAAGCATTTGGCGCTTTTGTTCAGCACGATCAAGCTGCCAGAACATGGCTGACATCGTCAGGGGTAACACCGCACAAACTAGCAGCAGGAATTTAAAATCCCATTGCCATTCAAATTTTACTGCTTTCGTCACAGTCTGTGGCACCTCCGGGCAGGTTGGTCAAACACCAATGGCGTTTTATCCGGGCGGCTGTGTTTAAATAGTGGGGTGTTTAAACAACCACTCCTACTATCACAATTCAAGACAAACCATGCTACTAAAATTGATCGTCTTTATTCTGCTGGTGGCTATGCTGGCCAGCCTCTTCACCGGTTTCTGGTTCCTGGTGAAAGATAAGGGCAACGAGCGCAAACGCGTCCTCTATGCCCTGCTCATTCGCATAAGCCTGGCGACAGCACTGATCGGCACTATCGCCTATGGTATTGGCACCGGACAACTCGGTAGTCAGGCACCATGGGATCAGAAGCTTCATCCGGAAAGAGTCATTAACGAATAGATCTTCAAATCATCTTTAGATGAAAAAGGCTAGTTAAACTGGCCTTTTTCATCTCTATTTAATATTTCTCAAGCACCAGAAATATGCTGGTCATTGTTCGACCACATTACGACTGCTGTGCATGGTAAACCCGGGCGAATAACTAATACCTGATGGTTTAAAGCACGCAACCAAATCTGTAGATGCGGAAAACACTCTTCTTACAGAATGTACACAAAGAAGAACAACATCACCCAAACAACATCGACAAAATGCCAATACCACGAGGCCATCTCGAAACCAAAATGGTCATCTTCTCTAAAGTGTCCTCTAAATGAACGCAACAACTGAATCAGCAGCATGATGGTCCCCATGGTCACGTGTACACCGTGGAAACCCGTCAGCATAAAAAAGGTAGTACCGTAGATGCCGGAATCCAGCGTCAAACCCAGGTGATGGTAGGCTTCGTAGTATTCGTAGACCTGCAGGCACAAAAAAGTCGCACCCAACAATACGGTCACACCCAGCCAAAGGTTAAATTTTTTGCGATTGTCACCATGCTTGATGTGATGGTGTGCCACATGCACAGTCCAGCTGGACGTCATCAGGATCAATGTGCCCCAAAGCGGCAGCCATGTGAAAATATTGCTCCAGCCCGGAAACGTCATCACTTGTTCAGGGCCTGTCATAACAGCATTTTCACCATTAAGTACCTGATCAGGTGTCGTCATTAGCGGCCAGGCAGCTTCAAAACCTCCCCACTCTTCGGGGTTGGCACTGCCCATACCCCAACCACCCAGCGTTGGCAAAGCGATAGTACGCACATATAAAAGTGCACCAAAGAAGGCGGCAAAAAACATCACTTCGGAGAAAATAAACCAGCCGATACCCCAGATGTAGGAGCGTTTGAGCTGGGCATCTACCAAGCCCTGCATATTTTCTTTAATGACCAGGTTCCACCAGTAAGCCAGCCCCCCCCACAAAACAATCATGCCGACGAGCAAGGCCCCGTAACTGCCATCAATCATACTCTGGCCGGCACCGTAGGCGGACAGGCCCAGTGCCAGCCCAACGATAATGGGCAGTTTGCTCTGCTCAGGAACGTAATAAGTACCTTCAGCTGCCATTTTGTTTGTCTCCGGTTTAGTTGTTGGGGTTTTTCGACCCAAGCTAGTTAATACCTGCGACCTCGCCAGCAAATCTGCTGGTGACGTCAAAAATACTGTATGACAGGGTAATTGTGGTAATTGCTCTGGGAAGATCCCGATCGACAATAAACACCAGCGGCATTTCTGCCTCTTCCCCTGCTAGCAGTGGTTGCTGATCAAAGCAAAAGCACTCTGTTTTATGAAAGTACTTCACTGCTGAGGTCGGCAGAATATTGGGAATCGCTTGAGCCACCATATCCCGCCTTGTTCGATTCTTGGCGTAATAAGTGATTCTGGTTGCTTCCCCGGGATGAACCTCTACCTCAAAGGTATTGGGTTCAAAATCCCATGGCATTGTTGCTTCATTGGTAGCAATAAATTGCACTTTGATCGTGCGCGACTCATCGATAGCACTGACCGCCCCTTCATACTTGTCCGCTGTTTTGTCACCGATACCGGTCACTTCGCAAAACAGATCGTAGAGTGGCGGCATCACAAACACCGCAAAAACAAACATCAACACCGCACCAACAGCGGATTTGGCTACTGTCTTGCCAGTTTTTCTCTCTGTGTGGCCGTTGTTGTCTGTCATTTTCGTCGTCTCCTCAGTGGAGCGCTTTCTCTTTCTGGGTTACATCTGGTGGCGTGGTAAAGGTGTGATAAGGCGCAGGAGTTGGAACAGTCCACTCAAGACCACGCGCACCTTCCCAAACCTGCGGGTCGTCCACTTTCTTGCCGTTACGGATGGTGGCAATCACGTTGTACAGAAACAGGATCTGCGAAGCACCATAAA
>Ga0222652_1000088_pt1 | contig 46215 bp, 33 predicted proteins | sample AntAcemetagen371_FD_179803 | JGI IMG/M metagenome (GOLD analysis project Ga0222652, IMG submission 179803) | Saline water microbial communities from Ace Lake, Antarctica - #371 | ecosystem: Environmental > Aquatic > Non-marine Saline and Alkaline > Saline | place: Antarctica: Ace Lake... | reverse complement strand
CACTGCGAAGATGCTATATGTGCCTGTTTGAAATTGTGGTTTGTGCCTGTTGGATGGATAAGGTTGCCCATCGTGTGTATATAACATCAAAAGAAATTCCTCCATATGATCTTGAGTTTAAATACCAACATGCAATGGATCTACCAAAACGAGCCGGTCACTGAGTTGCCAGAGGACTGTGCAGGCATTGTGTATCTTATTACCAACACAGAGTCAGGCAGGATGTACATAGGCAAGAAGCTGGCCCGATTCAAAACCACGCGATACCGAATGCACACGCAAAAAAACGGAAAAAAAGTACGCAAAAAAATTCGCGGGGCTGTCGCAAGTGACTGGGCAGACTACTATGGGTCAAGTGATGCACTCTCAAAGGACATTGAACGATTGGGCAGAGACCAATTCCGAAGAGAGATACTTTATTACTGCCGAAGCAAAGCAGAATGCAATTATGTGGAAGCCCGAGAACAGTTCTCACGCAGAGTGTTGGAGTCCGATCAGTACTACAACGGACACATTCGAGTACGAGTACACGGTTCTCTTATTATCAACGAGGACATACAACGATGAAGACTCGCTTGCTGGGCACAATGCCTGCCTACCATAGAATGGATGACATGGATCTGCAGATCCGTTTCGAGGCCTGGGTACAACGTTTCCCACACATCAAAGAGCTGTACGATCGCAAACGATTGACTATTAAATTTGACAAGGATGAGAACGTGACAGTGGAAACTGTCATGTCTGACAAGCACTGGACACTGTGGTTATTACGATATCCCAACACACCCGCGGGTAATGGGGGGAATGCATGAAAACAGTGTTGCCTGAAACTTATAAAAAATACGGCTACAAGATGTTTGACTGTTCCTTGGAAGAAATGCGTCAGTATAATGATGATTGTTATCAGGTTAAAAAAATGGCCAACCCGTGTGAAAAATTTAATTATGTTGCTTTTTTAAATATAACAGATGCTGTTAAAAACATCAACAGTGTTTTCATACCCGCGGAATCCGGGCGACTACCTAAAATAGAATGGAGTCTGCAAGAGTCGGATCAATTATTGGTCAAAGAGGTGTGGTTTTACACCTATGAAGATCAACAGCACTATCAGTGTGCTGTGGAGCGAGCCTGGGCACTAGGAGGACATCTGGATCTTCGAGTGGAACAACACTACTATGATTAAACAACAGAACATCTTTTTTGATAATTCGTTAGATTTCAATACCACAGGTGGTGGTATGATAGAGCACGATATCGAAACACTTAATTTGTTCTTTGAAGATAATTGTAACAGCAATTCACTGTGCTTGATCGGGGATAGCCTGGAATGGAAGCCCAGCATTTGGATGGAGTTTGAACAAGAAAAATTAGAAAAATTAAAAGAGATCAACATTGTGTGTTTAATAGGAGATCTCACAGAGTTTTTTCATTACTGCCAGAAAAAATTCATTAATGTAAAGATACATTATTATCAGTATAACCTGTATTATAATTTGACAATGTTAAACATGTCATTGATTAATAAAACATTATTACCATCACCTGTACAACGTGAAAGAAAAAACAACATTTATTCTTCCACGGCAACCGTGAGATTGAACAGATACATCCTGATCAAAGAAGGGCAGGACAAAGGATATGATTTCTATTTTCCAGCAATCTCGTATAATGTCAGTAAAGACTATGAATATCAGATTGGTCAATGTCTCAATATACCAATGCAATTACCCAACGAGTTCGAGGAACGAAGAATATTTAAAAATTATTTGACTCAACCCGAGTTTAACGAAAAACAGATAGCACTATTAAGTGACTCTTACATAAATTTTGTAACAACTTTCCCAAACACAGATTGGTTAAAAGACAAAGACGATGAGAAATATTTTGATACAATACTGTGTAAAACTGTTCCGTTTATGCTGTGTGAAAAAAACAGCAACAAAACCGGTGTGGAGTTATTAGGATTCTTACCCTATATGGGATTTGATTTAAAGAGTGACGGTATTAATAATCCTGTGCTACGATGGAAGTCTCTGTTGGAAGACAATGAGCATATTTTCAAAGACAGGGAACGAGTGAAAGAATTATACGACCAAAATCAACGAGTGATAGAACACAATTATAATAGATTGGTCAACACTGATTGGGACGCTGAAAGATTGGCACAATTTGATAGATTGCCTAATTTTATCAAAGAATATTTGAATTCTTTAAAATAAAAAAGCCCGCATACTGCTACACGGGCTTTTGGATATCCAAAATTAAAAAATTAAGAAGCCGCTTTTTCTGCGTTCTTAGTTTCTTGAATCTCTTTTCTTCTTGCTTTGATCAATTTGCCAAGTTCTGCCAGAGCTTTTCTTGCTCGAGTTGCAGATGCCTTGACACCTTTTTCAGTGAACTTAGAGTTCTCTTCAGAATAGGTCTGAACCGCGGCTATGATTGATTCATGTGTTTGTGACATTGTTGTCTCCTTTGTTTACGTTAGTTAATTAACTGTATAATTAATTAACATATGTTTAATTTAAACACACAAGATGTGGTTCTGTCAATAAAAAACACAAAGGTGCAGAAGGAATATAATCATGTTTATCAACATTACCACAGTTTCTTTGGTAATACTGATACTTTTGATTTGAATTTTGATGATGTTATTTTTGACCAATTAGATGATCAAGCACACCTTCCCAGGAAGAGGATATCGTACAATGAACTTTTCTCAAAACAGTTACACATCTTTTTCATGAACAAGAACATAACCAATGCACTGCAAGAACAATTTTCTACAAAATTAAAATTCTCCGGTGCCGACTACTGGGTAGACAACAAGGATTATTTCTTATCACCACATGTGGACAATGACTCTATAAAACTATCGTTACAAATATATCTAGGAGAGGAACAGCCAGGAACTGTGTTATATCACAGTGATAATAAACCATTTAAGACTTTTAACTTTAAAAATGATTGTGGCTACGCCATGTTGTTGAATGGTAAGACTTTCCACGGACTGGAGTATCCAGTGAAACAAAATGGTAGAAAAAGTATATACGTTAGGTATCGGTAAGCAAGGTATCTATCGGCTGATAGATCGTAAATCATGTTCTTTTCAAACTTCCAGTCTATATAGAGGTCACTGATTTTTTTAGCAATATTGTTGTATTGATCTACTGTTTCCATATGCCCTGGTTCAAATATCTGTGCGTTGTGGTGTTCCATATTGTGCCTGTACACGATGAAGTTTAAATTCAACTTCTCTAATCCGTAATCAATTGGTCCTGTTTTTTTCCAATTCATGAATGTTCCTTGTTTGCTTGTGAACACGAATATTTTTTTTGCTTTGGAAAAAAGTAAAGGCAGATTGTTGTTGAGTTTAATATTACCGTTGCCTGTTGCTGTGTGTATCAGCACGTCATATGTTGGTAGATTACGTACACAATTTCTACTTGTGATATCCAGCATGTCTTTTCCATAATAATCTCCGTCGATGTACTGTTTTAAACTATTTGCTAAGAATCCGTTACCACCAGTTATCAGAGTCGTCATACAATTATGTCCACATCATTGGCGTAGTTGGTAATACGATTCTTAAATTTACAATTAACACCGTGCCATCTAGTATAATTGAAAGATACCAGTATTTTCCCACAATGCCCACATTTTTTTTTATTTGCTTCTCTGCTTATTCTTTTTTTTTCTAAAGTTTCTTTAGATTGTTTTCGACCACAAAGTTTTTCTCCTATAGCTTTCATTAATAAAGGATCTCTAGATCTGCCTAATTTTTTCTGTCTAATTTTTTCTTTGGTAACATCACTAAGTTTTTTTCCTGTTGCCTCAATTTTTCGACGTTCTCTCATCTTATCAGCAAGTTCTTTTCCATAAATTTCTTCGTAAGATTTCCCTTTTTTTCTTTTTGACATTTTTTGTTTAGTTTCGTCTGTATGCTGTTTTCCAAAAAATGGATTTTTTTCACCACTCATACGTTTAGAATGTGCTAATGCGTGTTTGATTCTAGATATTTCATAATCTTTTTCTGTAAAATTATAATTTCTTAATTGATTATAACTTTGTTTATTCATCATTCTCCATAATGCACTCCACATTTTTCCTTTATCAGCACCTTTGGTAAAATTAACTAATAGTTTATGACATCTAAAATGATCTTTAGCAGTAATATATACAGTATTTTCTTTTTTATTAGAGCCGCCCAACGATTTTGGTATAATGTGATGCCTTTCACAATAAACAGATTCTATATCAACTATTTCATTATTTTTAATAATATCAAAATATTTTTTAGAAAAAGAATTTTTTAAAAACATAATAGTATCTCTTGAATTTACTTGGTATTTATACGATGTATTTATACGATATTATTGAATTCTAAATCTGTACTGTATGATGTGAAGCCATTTACCTTTACCACTTTCAGCACACTATTCACCCTGCTTACCAATTCGTCCTTGTGTGATATCAAGAATATGTTTTTCTGCTGTGTTCGTGCCATGTCTTTGAGCACCGCCATTGCAGATTCCACACCAGAGGCGTCCATGCCAGCGTCTATCAACTCATCGATGAACAGTAGATTGATCTGTTGATACAGCCCTTCCCAAACATCTCTGAACGCCCAACTCAGGCTCAGGATCAGTCTGTTCCTTTCACCCCTGCTCAAGTTGTCAAAGTCCAATTCCCTGCCCAGCTCTTCTATCTGTACAGAGAGATCTGGTTGGAACACCACAGTGTGCGGCAGTTTGACCTGTCCGAGATACCAAGCCAGTCTTTGATTTAGGTATGTCAAATTCTGTTCTATGATTCTGGTCCGTATGAAAGAATCCTTTGCTGTCAACAGTTTGTACAGGAACTCTTGATGTCGATACAGATCCTCTAGCTCGTTGACCTTTTCGTAATCCACTTTCTGTATGGCCGTTTCGGTCAACTCTTTGATCTGTTCCTGATAAGGATTGTCTTTTTTCTTGGTCTGTTCTGATTGTCGTTTCAGATCTGCCACGGATCCTTTGTGGTTGTACGCATCATCTATGTCGTCATAGTACGTGTCTGGTAAACTGCCAATGTCACCAATGTTCTCAATGTTTTCATTGATGGTCTTTAATTCTGTGTTTAATTTGTCATCGTCCTGCTGTAGTTCTGCAAGATCTTTTTGTAATTTTGTTAATAGCTGTTGATGTTTCTCATCATGCAGAGCCTGCTCACAGGTTGGACAACGAGCATCTTCGGCATATTCGATGTCTTTGTTCTTTAGACTGATCTGTCGAGTGGTTTTGGTCAGGCTGTCTTCGTGATAGGCTTTTTCTTTTTGAAGACTTCGCAGTGCCGTCATGTCTTCCTGCTTTTTTTGTATCTGTTTGTGTGCAGACAATTCCTGTTCAATGTCCACTCGTTCTAGATCTTCTATAGCACTTTTAAATTTTTCTACGTCCTGTCGCTGTTGTGTCTGCCACGCAGAGTTCCTCAATTTTAAATTTTTAATCGACTCTTCTATTTTTTCATTGGAGTTTATAATAGAATCTAATTTAAGTTTTTCTGCCACAGCTTCTTCTTTGGTGGCTTTCATTTGTTCTTTTAGTAGGTCTGATTTCTGACTTAGAATGGTAATACCCAACAACTGTTCTATGATCTCTCGCTGTTCTGATTGTTTAGTGCTCAAGAATGGTTGAGAATACGTGTTCAGCGCCATTATGTTCTTGAACATGGAATGAGTCATGCCTAACAACTTGTTAATTTCTTGTTGTGTTTCTCTGTTCTCTCCTTGAGCTTCGTTGCTCTCCTGCTCGATGTCGTCTGCATAAAATCTCAGCACCTGGGGCTTTCTGCCTCGTTCTATTTTGTATTGTATGCCGTTCTTTTCAAATTCTATACCAACCACCATGTCTTTGGCATTGGTTTTGTTCACAAGATTATCTTTACGTATGTTGGTGAGTGCATCACCAAAGAATGCATAACTGATTGCATTTATAATGGTGGTTTTACCTGTGCCATTTCGAGCACCTGCGTCATCACCACCCAGGTCCATGTTCTCCCCTATGACCAGCACAAGGTTTTTACCTTCAAAGTTGATGGCTTGGGTTTGATTGCCCACAGATAGGAAGTTTTTTACTGATAAAGTTTTAATTGTTAACATCTAAATTATTATATATTGCCATTAATATTTGTTTGTCGTAGGTCTTGGAATCCACGCCTTCCAATTGTTTGATCACGATCTGATCCACGGAATCAAATTTTTCAATGGTCACCCGGGGCTGTTCCGCGGCATCCAGTTGTTCGGGGATCAGTTGTAACTCTCTCAATTTGTATTTTTCCATGAACGTTTCTCGAATAAAATTTGCTTCTTCGTAGGATATCTTTATGTCCAATCCCACTCGCACATACATTTTTTCCTGCAACAGGTTGTCTGCGTTTTCCAACAGTTGTGAAATTTTATAATGACGATACACTGGCATATCTGGCCAATCGATGTATTTGGGTTTGCCACCCCACTCCAGGATCATCATACCTCGAGCATCATCGCCGGCATCTGCATAGTTGTGTGGAAATGCATTGCCCATGTAATGAATATTTTTTCGAATTTGACGTTTGTGGAAGTGTCCTGTGAACACATACTCTTGATTAACAAAATGTTCTGCTTTGATCTGTCCCACATCCGGCATATCCACCATGGCATTCATTTTAAAATAAGGCAATTCAAAGTGTCCAAAAATATATTTCTGTTTTAGGTCTGGAATTTTCTTATATTCGTCTGGCTCCAACCATGGGATCAGTGCCACGTCGTCCATCAGCATCCATTCGTTGACGATATGCACATTAGGAATGTATCTCACAAATTCCATAGAGTTGATTTCTCTTTTTTCTCTGTAGAATAGATCGTGATTGCCCATCAGCACATACACATTGTCAAATGCTTTGCCCAGTCGTTCCATGTTGGAAACTGTGTAGTTCATTGTGGAAACGTTCACAGAAGATCTATGATGATGCCAATCGCCTAGAAATATGCAGGTTTCACAGCCGTCCTTTTTGGCCTGTTCAATAAACCAAGTGATAAACAACTCCGAATCGTCATTGTGTACTCGCGAATTGCCTTTCAATCCAAAATGGATGTCAGTGAAGCACGCCGCTTTCTTAAACATTGGCATTTGTTATTTTACCTTTTCAAAATCTTCAGCAGTTACTGAACCGTCTTTCTTCAGTGTTCGGTTCAGCTCTTTTATGGCTTTCTTAGTGTACACTTTAACAGGTGCAACTGCAATGGTTCTTTCGACCTTTTCGCCTTTTCTGTCGATGTAGTGTGATTTTTCAATGACTATTTTTTTTAATTTGTTACGTCGGTCCACTCCTTCCGCTTTGGCCTGTTCCTCGTTTTTATTCTGTCGAGTGTAAGAGGGCAACATACCGTTCATTTCCATGATATCATCTCTGATGTTTTGATTCTTTTTCTCAATGTTCAGGATACGAGTGAATGAGTTGGTGATGGCCGCAGTGTAGTAGGCAAACGGATTGTCTGATTTGGATTCATCAAACTGTAGACCTATCTGTGACAGTTGCATCAGTGCCTGTGATTGCATTTCGTCATTGTAGGTGTAACCTCTCCAGTTGCTTCGAGTGCCGTATCTCTCACACAGTTTCATGTACATGAGTGCGAGCTTGTTCGTCATCTTGCCGTGATCCACAGAGAAGTGACCGTTCTTCATGCCACCTGTCCAGTGACTTTTACCCACGCAAACATTTTCATTTTTTTCGTTAATTCTGTAGTGCTGGAACGGAGGAAAATTACATTTTGTATGATGGTCTGCAACAGTTTTTGGATTCTTCTTTCTTTCATTGTCAGTGGGCACATGATCAAACATCATGACTCGAAATACTAGATCAGTTTTTTCAATTTTACGAGCTGACACAGTGAAGTCACTCATCTTTTGACGTTTGTTGCCTGATGCTTTTGCGGCCTCCCATGCTTCCTGTGTTAATCTCTTGGCTTTTAATTTTCTAGCTTGAGCCACTGCGGTAGCATTAATTTTCTTAACATCTGTAACGATGTAATCGTATTGTGCGTCTTCTTCGCTCACATATGAACAATAGCTGTTCTTGCTCTTGTGGATCTCTGCTAGTAGATCCTTGTTGTTTAAATAATTTACTCGTTTAGCCATTTGTTTCTCCTAATTAATTACTGTGTAAAAACCGTGTCGTAAGTGAATAAAGTGCGCCTATTAAAATGCCTATAAATATTGTTTAAGTATACACAAATTTTAACGGGAAAGCAACCAGGAACAAATGACACTGATAGATACACTAGGTAAAGCAGGCGGCAGTGTGATTAATAAAACACTAGGACGATTGTTTAGTGCAGGATTAAACAAAGGAGCAGAATCACCTCTAAACACAGCCGGCCAAGCTCGCTGGAGCAGTAGAACTGATGTCTCAGATTTTCGAGTGAAATTAACATTACCGGCGGCCAGCGATCTACGACCTACATTTTTTACAGGCGATCTGTTAAAACCGTTGAGTGAAACAGGAGGTATAGTATTTCCTCTAACACCGTCTATTATCCTACAGCATCAGGCCAGTTACAATCCATTGGCAACGACACACAACAATCATCCTTTCTATGCCTACCAACATTCAGAAGTTTCTAGTTTCACAGTGGTAGGAGATTTTCCAGTACAAAATCAGTCAGATGCTCGTCATTGGATAGCCACACTGCATTTCCTGAGAGCAGTGACCAAAATGTTCTTTGGTCAAGATGACGGCACAGGGTTGAAAGGGAATCCGCCACCAATATTAAAATTTAATGCATACGGTGATAACGTGTTTAACAACGTGCCAGTGGTTGTGACCAATTTCTCAGTGGAGTTGACCAACAGCGTGGATTACATTTGCACCAAACAAGGACAAGATCCAGCATTTGCCAACGTCAGAGGACCAGACGAAGAATTTGCCGCAGGGGAAGTAGACCCAAACTCATCACTTCCGACATCCTGGGCTCCTGCAATGAGTATGTTCAATATACAGTTACAACCAGTGTATTCAAGATCTGCAATGAAAGATTTCAGCATGCAGAAGTTTGTCAACGGGGAGTCCACCAACAAAGGATTTGAATTCATCTAATGGCTCAATATTCCAACACATCGCCGTATTTTACCACCCCCGAAAATACTATCAGTTTGGATTTTTTAAAACCAAGAACAATAACAGCATTTGACAGCGACATCTCATACACCATTAACAGAACCTATGCCTATCGTCCAGACCTTCTAGCGTATGACTTGTACGGCACTCCTCGACTATGGTGGGTGTTTGCTCAGAGGAATCCAGATGTCATTGAAGATCCTGTCTATGATTTTGAACCTGGCAGAGTGATACAACTGCCCAAGTTATCAAGTCTCAAAAACGATCTAGGAATTTAATATGAATAAGAATAACGATGCCTATAAAGGCAAGACCAAAACCGACGAAAAGTCTGATGTTCAAAATTTAGACACCACCCAGCCAAACCCGTTGAATAAGTTTGCATCATTCAACACGATATTCACATTGAGTGCATTGACTAGATTAGAATTAGAAACACTTTCATACTGGGATACCAGTTATAAACCACAGAATATAATTGCACGTTCGGGCGGTATTGGAGACCCCAACGCAAAAGAAAATGCCTCATTTAAAGTAACAGTGGGCGGCGCAGTAGACACCGGAGATGCTCCGTCAGACAAGACATTAGATACAGTCAGAGAAACACAAGCAGGTCTGGACAAAGCGATGGCCGACGTTAGAAACATTTTAAATCGTGGCTTTGATTTTTATTTTCAGAGTGTCAACATTAAAACACTGCCTTCGGCCAGCAATGACCGAATGATGACATCTGTGACCACAATAGACATGGAAATAATTGAACCGCTAGGGTTAAGTTTCATTCAGAGTATTAGAGCCGCCGCATACAATTCGGGTTTTTTAGATCATGTGGATGCACCTTTCCTGTTAACCATAGACTACAGAGGATTTGACGAAAATGGAGAGTCTCTCTCAACCGGGGACAGCTATGTTAGAAAAATACCTATTAAATTTATAAAAGTGGCTGTGAATGTGACCGGTGGCGGATCGGTGTACACGATCAGAGCAATACCCACGTCTGAATTTGCATTCGTTGATAGATTAAATTACACCAGAGCACAATTCACAGTCAACACCGAAGGAACATTATCTTCTTTCTGTAAGGATTTCACTAAAAAATTAAATGAACAGACCAGCGAAGAGCAAAAAGGTAAATTTTTTGAAAGAGCAGATCAATATGTTGTCACCTGTGATCCCAAGTTAGACAAGGAGTTTGCTGATAAGCAAACACAAGAAACAATATTGATGCAAGATACCAATAATCCGTCGACAATTGATCAAAACACTCAAGCAAAGAGTTTTCAAAAAGATCAGTCCAAAACACCGGTTGGACAATTTGCCAAAGGCACAGGAATTCATGCAATACTGTCTCAGGTAATGAAAGTGGTTGACCCGTTTAGTGACATGGATTCTTTTTACAAACAGTGGACGGAAAAAGCCAACGGAGACCTGGCTAACCAGATATCTGATCTAAAAACTCCTGAACAGCGTGAACAATTCCTCAAAGAGAACGAAGACAGGTTCTATGTGAACTTTTTTAAAATAAACAGCTCTATACATCATACGACAGGCCCCGTGGATAATATAACCAAAAAACACACAGCGTTGATGCACTACCACATAGAGCCATACAAAATACACATTTTAAATTTTGCACAACCAGGGCTGTCAGCAAACATAAAAGAGTTTTTAGAAAACACCCGTCAATTCATGGCAAGAAAACGTTACGATTATATATTCACAGGACAAAACACAGAAGTACTGTCATTGGACATCAACTACAATATTGCTTATTACGCTTCTAAATACAAAGGGTTACAACAGCAACAGAATCGAACAGATCAGCCTGTCAACAATCTTTCCAACAGCTCTGTGCTGTACAGCAGAGACGGTCAAGTGGAAGTGAATCTACCGTTGATGGCCTATCCCGGAGGAGGAAAAACCACCAATGTGGGATTGTATGGAGCAAATGAAGCGTATGATTCGTTTTTAGATTCTTTCAGCAATCCAGGCGCAGACATGGTTGCCATAGACATGGAAATTAGAGGTGACCCGATCTATCTGAGTGCCAACCAGTTTAACATAATGGAAAAACCCAAAAATTTAGAGGGAGGAGTTTATCAGAACGTCAATGCTTCAAAAACCAAATTGGGAACCGGAGAAGCATACGATGTGAGGACGCAGTCGTACAATCTAAACCTGGCTGAGCCGTTCGTTATGATTAATTTCAAATCACCCGTTGATATAGATTTAAACACAGGACTGTATAAGTTCGACCAAGGAGACCAGGTGGTATTCAATGGTCTATACAGAGTTGTAACTATAGAAAACAAATTCGATGGAGGAACGTTCACTCAGCAATTACGGTTGATCAGGTTGAAAAACCAAGGAAACAAAGTTACCAAAGCAACAGGGGAGAAAACAAATGACACGTACTTGGGAATCATCCCCGCAGAAGATTTCACAGACTTCCTTGATGACGGCAGTAACGGATTTTTAGATAACATTTTAAATTGGGTAAAACAAAAGATAAAAAAAGCCCAAGCACTTTCTAACAATAATCCCTTTGGTGGGAATGGAGCATAAACAATAGTATGGGAACAAACACAGGATTCATTGACGGTTCAATATCAAAACCAAACACAGAGTTTCAAAAATATGTACAAAAAAATTCTGGTCCATATGTGGGTCACGTTCTTAATAACAGAGACCCCAGCAGAATGGGTCGACTAACTGTTAATATACCCAGCATAACAGGATCAGAACTAGGCACGCAATCACAAGAAATTGTTTGTCGATATATGACACCATTTTGGGGAACCAAAACCAACAGATATCTAAACAGAGATAATGCCAACGAGTACGAAGGGTCTCAACATTCATATGGAATGTGGATGGTACCACCAGACATAGGCACTAAAGTTATGGTAATATTTGTGGAAGGCGATGCCAATCAGGCCTATTGGATGGGCTGTATTCCAGAACCGTATGTCAATCATATGACACCAGGCATTGGCGCCTCGACCAACACAGGAGCGACAACATCAGGCGGAGATCTTGATCAAACCAAACAACAGATTTATGGCACAGATAATCTACCCGCAGGAGAAGTAAACAGAAGAATATTATCTGAATCATCGGGATCAATCAAACAACCCATCCATCCATTTGCTGAAACTCTTAGGCAGGAAGGATTAATACAAGACACAGTTAGAGGTACAACCACCAGCTCGGCTCGTAGAGAATCTCCTAGTCAGGTTTATGGAATCAGTACACCAGGTAGAAAAAACCCAAGAAGTAAATCTTTGCCATTAGGAGGAACTGATAGTAATTTTAAAGACATTGTAGATAGATTAACCGGGCAATCTTTTGTGATGGACGACGGAGACGCAAACGGTGACAACCAACTCGTTCGATTACGATCAGCATCAGGACATCAAATTCTATTGAATGATTCTGCAGGTGTGGTGTATATTGCCAACGGTACAGGCAATGCCTGGATGGAATTCTCATCTAATGGATCTATTGATGTCTATGCAGGAGTGGGCGGAGTGAACATTAGGTCGGCAGGAGACATGAATTTCCACAGCGATGCTGGCATTAATATGTTTGCCAAAAAAGATATTAAAATATCCAGTGAAAGCGATATCATAGTTGACACCCTAAATGGTTCTATTCAACAGTATGCATATAAGGATATTAAAACGCAGACAGTCAGTGGATCAATCAGTTCTAAAGCAGTTGGAGGCCAGATAGTTTCATATGCCGCGTCAGGACAAACGCATCATACCAGTGGCAGACACGATCTCACAGGCAGTCAGGTGCATTTCAATAGTGTATCAATCGATCCAAACATAGTCGCTACCTATCAACCCACAGTGAGACGATATGTACCTGATGTGGATCCAAAATTTAAAAAGTCGCAGTTGCTTACAATCAATCCACAAGGCAACATTACCACAGTTGCACGAATGCCCACACACGAACCTTTTTATAATCACTATGATAAGGAAAATAAACTTAAAGGTTTCAGACCGAGTACAAATGACAGAATACCTGGCACAGCAGAATATATAGCTCATCAGAACAGACAAAGTCCTATCAACTCTGTTCAAGCCGCCCAGTATCAGGCCGACCTAGAATATGAAATTACATCGCAAGGTGCTACCACATCCTCAAAGATTAGATCGATAGCAGAGTCGTTCTCAAAGAACTATAATACATCTTATAAAATTCCCGCTGACATAGGTATCAATCCAACATCAACAGCAGTAAAAGACATTGTTAATCAAACCATACAAAATATTACAAACCCATCCACCATGGTGGGTAATCTATCTCAGAACATACCAGGGACAGCAACGCAGGTCACAGACACATATAAAAATATTGTGGGAGGCAAGGTAACCTCAGTGACACAGACTGTGTCACTGGTAAGTACTGTTGGAAAAACAATTAGTTCCACAGTGAAAAATATAGGAAAAATATTTGGATGGTAGACAACAACACAGGCAAAACAGCAGTAACAACGACATCAAGAGCATTTAAAGGGTTTAGTTCTCGTGCTGACAACAACAATTATAAATTGTACGATTTCCAACTGCTCAAACAGAATCTAATCAATCGTTTAAGCATTAGAAAAGGCGAAAGATTAGAGAATCCCGATTTTGGTACTATCATATATGATGTACTGTTTGAACCACTCACAGATGACTTAAAACAAGCCATACTAGATGACATCACTGCCAACGTTAATGCAGATCCTAGGCTGTCTTCAGACAACATTACAGTGAGTCAATCAGATTACGGCATCTCCGTGCAGGTGGATCTGACCTATAAACCCTACAATATCACCGAAAAATTAATTTTTGGGTTCGATGAGAACAGTTCTCTAGGCCTGTCTTAATATACGCAGTTTATACAAACAATAAATACTCGTACATTAATGTATGGCCACTACAGATAGACAAAACCGATTATTAGTCGCCGAGGATTGGCGCAAAATCTACACTGCTTTCCAGCAGGCTGATTTCAAATCCTACGACTTTGAGACACTCAGAAGAACCATGGTGGCGTATCTTCGCGAGAACTATCCAGACGATTTCAACGACTTTGTAGAATCTTCTGAATATGTGGCTTTAATCGATCTTATTGCTTACGTGGCACAATCACTTTCTTTCAGGGTGGATCTAAATGCTCGAGAAAATTTCTTAGAAACTGCTTCCAGAAGGAACTCAATTCTACGACTGGCTCGATTGATCAACTATAATGTTAAAAGGAATAAAACAGCCACAGGATTATTAAAATTAGATTCTGTTTCAACGACACAGAATGTCACAGACAGTTCAGGGCAAAATTTATCTAACGTATCAGTGGTGTGGAATGATGCCACAAATTCCAATTACAGAGAACAATTTATAAAAATTTTAAATGCCGCTGGCTTTGATGGACAACAATTTGGAAAGCCGTTGGAGTCTGATAACATCGGAGGCATAAAAACAGAAACATATACAGTAAACAGCTCCAATACAGATTTGCCTATCTTTAAATATTCAAGAGCAGTGAGTGGTGTACAAAGAAATTTTGAGGTAATACCAGCAACTATATCTAGCAGTGATTCTATCTATGAGAGAACACCAATACCTGGAGGCGGATTTACATATCTTTACAGAACAGATGGCTCCGGAGATTCCAGCAACAACACCGGTTTCTTTTTTTTAACAAAACAAGGATCATTAACCTCTACAGATTTTTCAGTGACTCAATCAACTACAAACTATGTGCAGAACATTAATGTAAACGATGTGAATGACACCGATGTTTGGTTGTACGGATTGGACGATTTTGGCCAAATTCAAAATACTTGGACACAGGTTCCAGACATCGTAGGCAACAACACCATCTACAACAGCCTTTCAAAGAACGTAAGAAACATCTACAATGTAGTAACAAAAAATAATGATGCAATCGATCTTGTGTTTGGGGATGGTAATTTTTCTAACATTCCTGCAGGTTCTTTTAGAGTGTATCATAGAGTCAGCGATAATGCAAAATATGCAATACAGCCCAATGATATGCAGGGAATTCAATTTAATATTCCGTATGTTGACATCAACGGAGGCGCTCAGATATTAACTGTGACAGCAAGTCTTAAACAATCAGTGTACAATGCCGCGGCAACAGAGTCCAACGCATCTATTCAAGAGAAAGCACCACAGACATATTATTCACAGAACAGAATGATCACTGCAGAAGACTACAACGTGGTACCTCTGTCAGCGTCACAAGAGATTGTAAAAATTAAATCTGTAAACAGAACAGCATCAGGCATTTCACGAGCCAAAGATATTGTAGATCCTACAGGAGCATACTCAAATGTTTCTGTGTATGCAGATGACGGTATTATCTACAGAGAAGAATCTCAACCTACATTCACATTTACGTTCTCAAATAAAAATGATATTTTGAATACCATTAATAGTTCGGTAGAATCAAAATTAAAAGAATCATACTCAAGACAATTTTATTATTTAAAATATGGCACAAAAGATCTATCAGCTCTGTCAGCGAGCTGGGTCAGTACTACCACAGGCACCAACACCAACACAGGTTATTTCACAGCAGGCGGTCCTTTAGTACTGGGAGATTTTGCCACATCTAATTTGAAATATGCTCAAGCAGGCGCATTGGTTAAATTTGTATCACCAGACACAAGAGAATTTTTAAACGGAGTACTGGTTACCACAGGCACCACCAATGCTGAAGATCGGTCTTGGGTAAAACTTTCTGCAGTGGCCGGCGATGGAGCCAATGGTGGGGCAGGCAATCTAGAATCAGGCATAGGACCGGTCACACTGAATGATACAATCCCAGCCAACGCAGTGTTGAGTGCTATAGTGCCCAACTTCGCCAACACATTTTCCACAACTTTAAAAACTGATCTACAGAATAGAATAGAAGCATACGACACATTTGGATTGAGATACGACGAAGAAAACGCAGAGTGGGTAGTGATAACCTCAGCAAATCTCAGTGACAGCACATTGTTCAGTACTGCTTACGCAGGTGATGCCACAAATACCAATTTAGACACCAGCTGGTGGTTCAAGTTCACCAATGATGGTAACACCTACACAGTGACTTATAGGTCATTGAAATACCTGTTTGAATCAGAGGGACAGAACAAATTTCATTACGATCGTACTGAAAGAATATATGATTATACAACAGGTCAAGTGGTAAAAGATTCTGTAAAAATTCTCAAGAACAACACTGTGCCTTCTACAGGTTCTGCTGTAGGCTACCCAATCAATTGGCAGGTGGTAGACACAGTGACAGAATCAGATGGATATCAAGACAATCGCAAAGTGGAAATAGGATTTTATGACAACGATGACGACGGTGTGGTAGACAATCCAGAAATTTTTGATATCATTGTAGAACCAGACACAAATGTCACTACAAAATTTGTGTTCTTTGAAACCTACAACAGTTACAACAACATTCAGAGATACAGGCCTTATGCGTCCAGCAACTTTATTGTGACGCAGAATGAAACAGATATTACTCTACCAGGCACATACACCAATGGGCAGTTGTTTTATTTCTATGATGGTGCAGAGAATGTGATCAAGCAGTACAATTCATCCACAATAGCTCTAACAGCAAACACAGATTACATTGCTAGAAGAGGAAGATCCTCCATTGATTTCCAGTATCGTCATCATGCAGGTCAGGACACTCGTATTGATCCATCTGTGTCTAACATTATTGATATCTATATGCTCGAAAGAACATATGATTCTCTGTTTAGAACCTGGTTACAGGAAGGCGGAGCAAAACCACAGTCTAGCACATCTGATCAATTAAGAATCAGTTATTCAGGCACGCTCAATCCATTGAAAGGATTAAGTGATCAAATCATTTATCATCCTGTGAAGTATAAAATTTTATTTGGAACCACAGCAGACGAAACATATCAAGCCACATTTAAAGTGGTAAAGAATTCATCTAGTAATGTTTCCACAGCAGTGATTAAAACCAGAACGATTGCGGCAATCAACGAATTCTTTGCTCTGAACAATTTTGACTTCGGCGACACTTTTTATTTTACAGAATTAGCCGCTTACATACACAATCAATTAGCACCAGATCTACTCACTGTAGTGATAGTGCCGAACCAATCAGGACAGACGTTTGGATCTTTATTCCAGATCAGTTCTGCGGCAGACGAAATTTTCATCAGTGGGGCCACCGTTGATGATGTAACAATAATTGATGCTCTAGGCGCAAATCAACTTGCGGCTTCTGGCACAGTTGTAACATCAACCACGACAACAACAGCAAATACTCGATCTTCATCAGCAGTATCCTCGGTGACCACATCAACTTACGGTAGCACAAGTTCTACAGGTAGCAGTGGCACAGGATATTAACGATGGCAGATTCACCTCTTAACTCATCCAAAAACTACGAAGTGGTCACTGACAAGAACGGTGCTAAGATACGTAGATCCGTAGCACAGTTACCATCATACTATCGAACAGATTCTAATGAAAGATTTCTTTCCAGCACGTTGGATCAATTAATTCAACCTGGTGCACTAGAAAGATTAGATGGCTATGTTGGACGACAGTATGCCTACACAACAAAACCCACAGACTCATACATTTCAGCTACCAACGAAGCTCGTGCTGACTATCAGTTAGAGCCTGCTGTGACCTACACAGACCGAGACACCAGTTCTATTAATCCAGAAGACCAGGTAAAATTTTCTGCCACCTACGATGATTACATCAATCAACTCAACTACTTTGGTGGTAAGACCGACAATCATGATAGATTGAACAGAGAAAATGTGTATGCCTGGAATCCTGCGATAGATTACGACAAACTAATCAATTACAGAGAATACTATTGGTTACCAGAAGGACCAAATCCTATTCTAATTCCTACAGTGGGCACAGGCGCTGTTGGCGAAATAAAAGTAGTGAACAGTGGATCCAGCTCTTATCAGTTCAGCACACACAACACCACTGACAATCCCACAGTCACTCTATACAGAGGCAACACTTATAAATTTATTTTAAATTCAGCAGGGCATCCTTTCAACATAATGACTGAGCCTTTTAAAACAGGCATAGCAGTGGACGGAAGCACGTCGGTGATATACAGCAACGGAGTAACCGGTAACGGAACAGGAACAGGAACTGTTACATTTACAGTGCCAGATACGGCTCCAGACGTTCTATATTATCAGTGTAGCACACACGCATCCATGCATGGTATCTTCCAAATTAAAACTGTTTCAGAAACCACAACAATAGATGTTGCAAAAAATATAGTAGGTGCCAACAACTATACTTCTGCATCAGGAGTACAATTTTCCAACGGAATGAAAATTAAATTTGGCAGTAATGTCACAGACACAACCACATATGCTGGTAAAGAATTCTACGTAGAAGGAGTAGGTGACAGTATCACACTCACAGACACATCAGAATTAATTGTGCCAGAATCTTATTCAGAAGAGAGCACCACACTGTATGACTCAATTGCTTATGATGACAGGCCATATTCCATCAGTTACTATAGAGCAGTAACTCCAGACTATATCACAATTAAGAAAGACAGTTTAGACAGGAACGCTTGGTCAAGATACAACAGATGGACTCACCGAGCAGTGATCGAAGCCGCCGGAGTAGCCAACGGTTACACGCCAGAATTGTTAGAGAGTGATCGAGCAAAAAGACCCATCATAGAGTTTGATTCAGGATTGGCTCTGTACAATCACGGATTGATTGCGAAACAGTCAGTGGCTCTAATAGACACAGTGACCACAGATGTGTTCTCTACGATTGTGAATGCCACAGGTTATATTATTGACGGAATCAGTCTTGTGAACGGTATGCGAGTTTTATTCACAGCGGACACAGATGCTCTGGTTAAAAATAAAATCTACACAGTTAATTTTGTTACAGTGGGTGCCAACAGTGTGATAGCACTAACAGAAACCACAGACACAACACCCGCAGATAGTGATTCGGTGTTCGTTGAATTAGGAACCAACAATCAAGGTAAAACATATTACTATGACAGCAGTACAACCACGTGGAAAACAGGACAGACTAAAACAGTATTAAATCAACAGCCTCTATTTGCGATGTTTGATAATAGTCATACTTCTTTTGACGATACTACTGCATATCCTAACAGCTCATTCACAGGTGCAAAAGTATTCAATTATAAAATATCAGACACATCAACCATTGATACTGTGTTAGGGTTACAAGTAAAATACAACACTATTAATAATGTAGGAGATATTGTTTTTGAATCAGATCTAAGCTCAGGCACATTTACATACAAGAACGGAAACACTTTCCTTACAAAGAATTATGGAGCAGGACACCTGCATTATACCACTAGTAGAACCACGCACAATTCTAAATCTGCTTGGGTACAACGAGCAGAGCAGAGCAAACAACGAGTAATCAGAACCTACACAGTCACAGAAGATGAGTTGCAATACTTTGCTGTAGACGTTTTTAAAGACAGTAACAATCTTTCTGACCTAGCAGTAAGTGTGGATGTGAATCATATTAGACAAGACTTAACCACAAACTACACATTGGTGGACGGAACCACAAACAAATATGTTAAGTTTAATTTGAATCTTGCTGTGGGAGACCTTGTAAAATTAGAATGTTATAGTTCTGCTAAGAAAGTAGACGGAAAAGGTTTATACGAAGTACCAGAAAATCTTTCTATAAATCCTCTCAACGAGCAGTTAAACGAATTTACATATGGCCAGGTAATGACACACGTGCATGACATTCACGAAAAGAATTTAAACATCACAGGTATATTTCCAGGATCTACCAATCTTCGAGACCTGCCAGATGTACGATTAAAAGGCGGAACCATACTACAACACCGTGGACCACTGACTGCCGCCATGTTCAATTTGATCGATCAAAGAGCTAATGCAGTCTCAGCAATTGATTATGTGAATCAAGAATATCAAAATTTCCGACAGTCATTTTTAGGTTATCAACCCGGCACCACATACGATGGTGTAGTAGCGGACAGAGTAGATGAGATTATTGCTGACATGTCTGCAAACAAAGACAACAGTTTCCCATTCTACTATGAAGACATGATAGGTACGGGAGAAAATGTTACCACAAGAACCTACACAGTACAAGATGCTTCTGAAATAGAATATGCGATAGACGCACAATTTGACATTACCACAGTGAGCAACAGAGCTGTGTACGTGTATCTAAATGATGTACAATTAATCAGAGACACGGATTATACATTCAGCACAGCAGATGACAGTGTTAATGTATCAGCCACACTTGTTGCTGGTGATATTATTAAAATTAAAGATTACACAGATACTACAGGCAGTTTCATACCACCTACTCCAACAAAACTTGGAATGTATCCTAAATTTAAACCTGAGCTAGTATCTGATAATACCTATAGAACTGCAACCAATGTGATTGTAGGACATGACGGATCACGCACAGTGGCATACGGTGATTTCCGAGATGACATACTGTTAGAACTAGAGAAAAGAATCTACAACAACTGCAAGACTGTGTATGACACCACACTACTAACAGAGACAGAAGTAAGACCTTCCGTGTTTACAGCAACAGATTATACCAGTGCAGAAATTAACGATGTATTGAGCACAGATTTTTATGCGTGGGCAGGTAAGAACAGCATAGACTATCAGATCAACAACACTTATAAATCTGCAGATCCTTTCACGTACAACTACAACAAGTCTAGAAATATCATAGACAATTCCCTATTGCCAGGACATTGGAGAGCGATATACAAATTGTTCTATGATACAGATCGACCGCACACTCATCCATGGGAAATGCTAGGCTATTCAGAAAAACCTGTTGCGTGGGAAGACAATTATGGACCAGCACCTTACTCGTCAGGCAATGCTGTGCTGTGGGAAGACCTTGAAGCAGGATACGACAGAACACAGAATACCACAATAGAGAGATACATCAGAACAGGATTGAGCAATTACATTCCTGTGGATGACAACGGCCAATTAAAAGATCCCACAGCCGCGGGAGTGATACACAGTTATGAAGGTAGAGCTATCTCAGGCAGATGGAACTTTGGAGATCAAGCACCAGCAGAAACTGCATGGAGAAGAAGCACTGCATATGCTTACAGCATCGTTAAATTATTAGCATTAACTCGTCCTGCGAAATTTTTTGGCTTGTTCTTAGACAATTCTCGTCTTACAACGAACACAGCAGGCAATGTGATTGACTCAGACACAGGCACCAGACAGAGATTAAACACAGCCAAATACCATTTAGAAACTGTAACAAACACAGAAACAGGAACAGTCACTCGATACCAAACAGCTGGGTATCAACCGCTGATAGTGAACTATTTGATTAAAAACAATCTTGATCCGTCAGTATTCTACTACGACAAGATGAAAAATTTAAATGTGCAGTTGGCATACAAGTTGGGCGGATTCACAGACAAAGACAATTTAAAAATTCTAACAGATTCTGTGTCGCCAGGATCATCTTCGGGCTCACAGTTTATACCAGCTGAGAACTATAAACTATTATTTAGAACATCTAATCCAGTAGCACGTTATGATTATTCAGGTGTACTGATAGAGATGAACACGAATGTTACAGCAGACGGCTCTTCTTTGGAAGGCGGTTATAAAGTGATTGGATATAATACTCTAAGACCATATTTTAAAACCTTTGCTCCGTTAAAGAATGGTAGTTCGTCTAACTTACAAGTGGGCAATGCTAGTGCTACTCTGTATCAACAGTTTGCTACAACAGCAACAGTGGTCACATACGGTACAGTGTTTCGAACTTCACAGGACGTGGTAGACTTCCTAACAGGATACGGCAAGTATTTAGAATCACAGGGTTTTTCTTTCGATGCATTCAGCAATGAATTAAAAGAAGTAATGAATTGGGATACTGCGGCTAAAGAATTCTTATACTGGACACGACAAGGATGGGCACCAGGATCTGCAATCACTGTGTCAGCAGGAGCGTCAGGATTTAACCTTACCACAGACAACAGCATTATCAGTCGTCTCACTAACCTTCTAGGAGAATATACCATAACTGATGCCGGCGGAAGAACCATTGATAAAAACAATATTTCTACAAAAAAAGTAGGCACAACATTTGGAATAACATCTAAAACTCCAGACCAGGGCATATACAATGCTGTAATGAATGCTGTACAGAAAGAGCACATATTATTGTTTGACAATCAAACAGTGTTCTCAGACATTATATTTCAATTGAGCACTGGATTCCGTCAACAGAGATTACGAATGGTGGGTTGGAAGACCGGAGAATGGAACGGAGATTATTACGCTCCAGGTTTTGTATTCGATGCCGCACAGGTGACCAAATGGTTGGCCAACACAGATTATCAAAACGGTGACACAGTAGAGTATCAAGCAGGATTTTATGTGGCAAAAACCAACCATAATTCTGGCAACACGTTTGATATCAACCAATGGCAGAAGAAAGACAATAAACCAGCACCTCAACTGATACCGAACTTTGATTACAAGATTGCACAGTTCAATGATTTCTATAATCTCGAGACCAACAACTTTGATGAATCTCAACAGAGATTAGCACAGCATCTAACAGGATACCAAAGCAGAGATTATTTAGAAAATCTTTTTGTCAATGATATCACACAATATAAATTCTATCAAGGATATATCAGAGAAAAAGGCACACAGAATGCCATAGACAAATTGTTAAAATCCAAATACAACAATGCTGATATTTCTTTAGACATTTACCCAGAGTGGATGATTCGCACAGGCGAATTTGGAAATGCCGATGGCAATAAATCTATTCAGGTCACACTGTATGACAACACGTTCAATGACAACATACAGAGCATAGAGCTTTTAGACAATTCCACAGACACAGTGGATTGGGCACGTTCTGCCACAGTGTCTAAAAATGATCTTTACAACAAACCTGTAGAGTTTACAGCCGCTTCTGCTTTCCCTCAGTATGATTATTCAAAAGAAGGAGTCACCAGAGACACTGTAACGGCATACAAAACTGCAGGATACGTTAGATCGCAAGATGTACAGCACACAGCATTTGATGTAGACGATATTTTAAATTTAGATGTTGCACAGCTTGAAACCAACGATTTGATATGGATAGCAAAAAAATCCAACACAGATTGGGACGTGCAGAGAGTGACATCTCCTGATGTTAAAGTGGCGAGCACACGATCCATCAACAGCGGCTCACAGTTAGAAGTTGTGCTGACAGGTGCTCACGGTTTTACAGCAGGAGATTATTTTGCTATATCTAATTCACAATTTGCAGGATTGAATGGTGTGTACACAGTGTACGCAGTGGTAGATTACCGTACAATTATTTTTGATTTTGGAAAATCAGATCAGGTGACAGGGTTGGGATTGTTGGCAGACGAATCCACGTTGGCCACGTACGGCAATGTGTTAAAATTTATCAGTGTTCGCCTGTCTTCGATGAACAATGTAAACGATCTGTTATCATATGCGGACTATCGAGACATAGATCCAGTGAATGATAGAAACGGCGATCGAGTTTTTGCAGACACAGACAGTGCAGGACTATGGAACATCTATGAAAAATGTGATCCATACACCACACGCACTCTAGCATCGCCTGATTCAACGAGCCTGCAGGAGTTTGGACATAAGGTTGTAGCAAGGAATGACGGAAGAACAGTGATCGTTTCTGCTCCTGGCGCAGGACAAGGCACTATACATTTCTTCTTTCGACGTCAGAACACAGCAGGTGATGCATTCACTATTCAAAACAGTTTAACAATGACCGACAGTATCACTGTTGATGGAAACTCCACAGCAAGATTAGGAGAAAGTCTATCAATCAGTTCAGATGAAAATTTTGTAATGGCTGGTGCTCCTTATGCAAACCCTGAATTAAGCGACAGCACAGTGTACACAAATGCTGGATTGATTAAAATGTACAAATGGAATACAACAGCATTGAACTATCAAGAATCGACCACTATAGTTCCACCAACAGATGGGTCGTCAGCATCAGTTGATTTAAATTTTGGATGGAGTCATGCACTAGCAGGTGCTACAAATTATCTGTATGTGGGAGCTCCAGGCAGTGACAGTGACACAGGTACAGTGTATATGTACACATGGGACGGAGTGGACACATGGACACAGGAATCGAGCTTTGGAAGCAATGATGCAGATGCAGGACAGAGATTTGGCCACAGAATCGCAGTCAACGACAACGGAGACATAATTGCAGTGAGTTCTCTTGCGCCAGGCAATGCGGGAAAAGTAGAAATATTTACTAGAAGCGGCACAACCAATGATGGAAGCACACAATTTCAATGGGTACACAGACAGACCATTAATGGTGTGTCTTCGGATGGTAGCACAAACAATTTAAGTTTTGGTGAAGCTGTAACCATGAGCAAAGATGGCACACGATTAATAATCAGTGCACCTGCTTATGATAACGGAGAACAAGCAGACGCCGGTGCAGTATACTACTACAAATGGGATGCCGACGGGGATTCCACACAGGCATTTACTCTGCAACAGACTATAACAAGTCCAGACACACAGACTAACATGCGTTTTGGATCTTCTCTGGATATAAATGATGCAGGCACAAGAATAGTGATTGGAGCAGAGAGATCGGCCAATTTCAGAACCATGCAGTTTGACTCAGGCACGACCACTTTTGATCTGGGAGACACCAACATCGGTGATCTCAACACAGGATCAGGTGGAGCGTTTACTGCCACAATGTACGATACACAATTTGTAATAGATGATCGCTTAATCACAGACAGAGTCACAGACAATGATGATTTTGGTAAAGGCGTGTTCATAAACAATGATCAGGTGTACATAGGGTCACCCAACGATGACAATTCTGCCACAGACACAGGATCATTAGCAGTGTTTGACGTGACTACCCCAGGCACTTATGCTTGGAGTCTGTTGGTGAATGAAGAACCGCTGATAGACAATACAAAAATTCAGTCTGCTTTTATATTTGATAGATCTAAAAATGCTATCATAGAGTACATAGATTATTATGATCCTATCAAAGGCAGAATACTAGGTGTTGCAGACAGAGAAATAAATTATAAAACAGAATGGGATCCAGCAACATACAACGTTGGCACAACAGACAAAGATGTTAATGAGAATCAAGCGTGGGGAGAAGAACACATCGGTGAAGTGTGGTGGGATCTTTCTTCTGCTCGTTGGACCTGGTACGAGCAGGGCACACAAGAATTTAGAACAAACAACTGGGGTCGACTGTTTCCAGGATCCACAATAGATGTGTATGAATGGATAGAATCCACACTACTGCCATCGGCATGGTCGTCGAGATCCAACACAGCCACAGGATTAGCGAACAACATATCTGGACAACCATTAATAAACAATGACACTGTGCTCACAGTGAAACAAAAATACGATTCCGCAGTGGATGGATTTGTGAACTACTATTATTATTGGGTGAAAAATTCTGTGTTCATACCGGATTCGTTAAAATCTGTGGTCACAAGAAAAAATACCACAGCTTACGTCAGTAACATTATCACAAATCCTTTCGCGAGTGGATTAAAATATTTTGCTGTAAGTGCCTCCAACAAATTGATCACATTCAATTTAAAAGACAGTCTAGCAAATTACAATGTGGTGCTGGATGTGGATTACACTGCCAACGAACATGAAGGTAAAACTCACAGTGTATGGAAAATTATACAAGAAGGCAACAAGGACGATCGTCCAGCTACAAAAATTGAATCGCAATGGTGGGATAGTTTGATCGGAATAAACAGCACAGGTGACGCAGTGCCTGACATTGATTTACCAGTGAACCAGAGATACGGCAACAACATTAGACCACGTCAGTCTTGGTATGTGGATAGATTTGCCGCTTTAAAACAGATCGTGGATTACACAAACTCAGTGCTGATTAAAAACCAATTGGCCAACACTATCAGTTACACAAATCTAAATTCTGCAGAAGCAGAACCCACAACACAATCAGGCATATGGGATGCCGCAGTAGACACCCATGCTGATTTAACCTATATTGATACTCGAGACATATCGGGCAATGCCAACTATCTTGTACGAGCCGATGAAGAAAACAGCAACGGATTTTGGGCAATATATCAATGGGATGGATTAGTATTTTCAAGAACACGAGTACAAACTTATAACACATCAGCCTACTATCGATTAGCAGATTGGTATGCGGGCGATTATAGCACAGCTACAGCAATAAATCGTCAGGTTGTATATCAATATCAATTAGACACTTTAACAGTTGCAGTGGGCACAGTGGTCAAAGTCACTGCCGCAGACACAGGCGGGTGGAAATTATTTGTACGCACCAACACAGGATGGGACAACGTTGCCACAGAAAATGGCACAATACAGCTCAGCACCACACTGTATGATTATGCGTTAAACAACACAGGATTTGCTGGTGAGGATGTGTTCGATGGCAACTTCTTTGATGCAGAACCTGTTTTAGAAACTCGTAAAATTTTAACAGCACTGAGAGATGATATCTTTGTAGGCGAGCTTAAAGTGGAATACAATAATCTATTCTTTATAGGTCTGAGAAAAGTTTTAGAAGAACAGATATTTGTAGATTGGTTGTTTAAAACCAGTTTCATTAATGTGACCAACAGTGCTCGAGCACTAGACCAAAGAAAAACCTACACCACAGGCACAGATGAATATGTGGAGAGTTACATCAATGAAGTTAAACCGTACCACACAAAAATCAGAGACTATAAATTAGGCTATACCAACACAGAGGTTCAAGATGGATTGTTCTCTGACTTTGATCTACCTGTGTTCTATGACGCAGAAACAGCAACAATTCGAGCAGTAAATCCTAACACAGACACAGCATTAATTGCAACATATCCGTACAAACTGTGGAACGACAACTATAAAAAAACAGTGAGTTCGGTCACAGTATTCAACGCAGGAGCAGATTACACACTGGCTCCCACAGTTACTATCACAGGCGGTGGAGGCACCGGAGCCACAGCAGTAGCAAAAATCAGTAATGGTTCTGTACAGAGCATCACAGTTACATCAGCAGGATCAGGATACACCACCACACCATCGGTGATACTATCAGGCGGACAATCAGGAGGTTCAGCACCGAGCACTCCGTCTCGAGCATATGCTAATTTAACGAACGCAATGGTAAGAGACATTGATGTTACAATGAAATTTGACCGAGTAGCACGATCAGGCACAGTGTTGACATGGACAGCATCTACATCTTATGCAGTAGCAGATCTTATAAGATACAACAATGAATTATATCAAGTGGTCACAGCATACACATCCACTACAGATTTTGATGACAACACAGATAACCTAACAAAATTGAGAGGTGACGAATCTTATATCACTGCCGCAGAAAGAACACTAGGACTTTATAATCCACAAACAGGCATGCCAGGCAACGAGTTAGCACAGTTGATGCAGGGTATTGATTACGGCGGAGTGATGGTAACAGGTCTTGCATTCACAAATGATCAAGGATGGGATAGCTCACCTTGGTATGATGCAACTTGGGACACATACGGAACTACTCGAGTAAAAACTTTTTATGGAGACGGATCTACTGCTTCTTACACATTTGATTCTGCACCGAGTGCTACAGATGTTTACACAGTTTATTATGGCGGTGTGAGACAAATTGCAGATGTATTCAGAGGCGACGGTATCACCACATTATTTTCACTAGCATCAGCGCCAGGAGCTGGAGTTAAGGTAGAATTAATTCCTTTTGATGACGATAAAGTATTAACACCAACAGATGACAGAACACTCGATACGTTGATGTCAGGTGGATTGTTTTCATCTGCTGTGGGTATTGCACCGTCGGATATTCTAGTAGAAGGCGACGGCTTTATTACACCAGACACTTCTTACGCACCAGAAGAAAATGTACCAGGATCTATGTTTGACACACTGGACATAAAAGTTTACACAACTCCTGAGTCGGGTGTGCCGTTTATAGTAAACAGAAATGCTATAGGAGATGCAGTGACCACCACATTCTCGATAGGTCAACGACCGGGCACACAAGCAGGTGTGTTTGTCTCAGTAAATGGAACCACTCAAACACTAGGTACAGAATTCACAGTGGATGTTGCGGCAAAAACTGTAACATTTGCTTCAGCACCAGCACTGCATTCAGTGATCAACATCAAGAGTTTTGCAGTTTCAGGATCTAACTATGTGGTTCTAAATGATTTCACAGGTGATGGAAGCACCACTGCATTCACAACATCTGCCCGAGACACCTATCAGTTAGACAGTGCTCTGCCAACTCTATATGTGACAGTGAATGGAGTATCGACCACAGCTTATACCACAACAGAATCTAATAAAACAATCACTGTGAATTTTAACTCTGCACCGACAGCAGGTCAAGCGATACAGGTTGCAGGATTCAATCAAGATTCCACTGCACGATCATATGCAGAATTAAGATCCAACACAATCACGTATGACGGATCTACAACAAGATACGCATTGACCTATCCACCAGGAGCGATAGGACCTTACGCAGGATTAACTCTAGCAGAAGTTAATGGTGCTCTGTTGAGAGGACCTGACAACACTTATTATTATGCAGATGGTTCCACATATTCTTATGGTGTGGTTGCAGGTCTTTCAGATGATTCTACTGTGGATCCTGCAAAAACAATAACCAGTACTGCACAAATAGAAGTTTATATTAATGGTACTAAAAAATTCTTAAGCACTGACTATACAGTGGACATAGGCACACAGACTGTATCATTTGTAACAGTGCCCACAGCAGGAGATATAATTGCTGTTACTACACTAGTAGACAAACACTACAGAATGGAAGGCACAGACATTATATTTGACACTGCACAATTGACCGCGGACAGCATAACATTTAATGCTAATAATGTAATAACAGTTACAACATTTAATAATGCTCTAGGTATGAAACAGCGAAGAGAAATATTAGAAGGAAGACCGTCAGGTGAATACTATCTAGCTCATGAACCTCTGAACGCAGATTATGTATATGTGGTATTAAACTCTACAGAAACATTAGTAGCAGGGTTTGATTATGTATTAGAAGGTAATAAAATCACAGTATTAGGTCAAACTTTTACGAGCAGTGACCGATTGGATGTGATGTATTTTGCAGTAGAGTCTGCTGTGAAATCCACAGGATTTAGAATTTTTAAAGACATGTTGAACAGAACATTCTACAAACGAATTTCTCAAACGCAAACCACCACATTGACTGCGACTTTAGATATAGCAGACACTGCGATGACAGTGGCAGATGGCACACTGGTGAGTACACCAGTAGCATCAATCAATGCACCGGGTGTAATTTTTATAGACAAGGAGAGAATAGAATTTTTCCAAAAATCAGGCAACACTCTTTCACAATTGAGAAGAGGAACTCTTGGAACAGGAATTAAGGCACATGCTGTAGGCGCACAAGTGGTAGACGCTGGCGGCAATCAAACTGTACCTTATGCAGATACCGTATACACCAGCACACACACTGGTGATGGTTCGTCTGCCACATTTACCACAACCCATGCACCAGCTTCTGCTGACGAGTTAGACATATTCATTGGTGGCCAACGATTGTTGCTCACAGCAGAAGATGGTAGCACAGTAAATTACACAGTGGATGGGTCAACGACAGCAGTGACTCTTACCACAACAGTGCCATCATCGGGTGTGCAAGTGAAAATATTACAAAAACGTGGACAAGTTTGGTATACAACAGGTGCCAGCACTGCATCAAATGGTGCAGGACTACAAAAATCAACAACTAACCAAGGTAAATTCATAGCAGAGGAGCCAACAAATGCACCTGAATAAATACAATACAATGACAGAACAATCTAAAGAGACAGAAACAGAGAAAACTGAGATGAACAAGCCACAGGATAAAAACGGAGTGTTTATGCAAGGTCATATCAAAATTTGGGATCCTTCCACGGGAGAAGTAATTGTGGACAAGCGTAATGCTATTCATTATGAGAACATGAGTTCTGCATTGGCCAACAGCCTAGCAAACAAGAGCACAGGATTTGTGCATGAAATGTCTTTTGGAAATGGTGGAACCACAGTGGATCCAACAGGAATTATCACATACCTAACTCCAAACTCCACAGGTACAAATGCTTCTTTGTACAATCAGACTTACTATAAAGTGATCGATGATAATTCTGCCACAAACAAAGACACCACAAGAAATAAAATGGAAGTTCGACACACAGCCGGCAACAAGTACACAGATATTGTTGTAACCTGCACACTGGATTATGGTGAACCTGCAGGACAAGCGGCATTCGATAACACAACAGATTTTAATGGCAACTATGTGTTTGATGAATTAGGGTTGAAATCATGGGAAGGTACAGAAGATGGAGCAACAAATAAATTGTTAACTCATGTAATTTTTCATCCAGTACAAAAAAGTTTGAACAGATTGATACAGATTGACTACACAGTAAGAATACAGAGTTTAACCACATTTACTGAATAAGGATTAAATGGCGTACACAGTAAACAAAACAGACACATCGGCAACACCTAACAGTTACACTGTGCAGGATTCTGTGGTCAATGATCAAACAGACATTAGTCTCATAGGAAAAGGCTATGCAGGATATGGAGAACAGATTGCTGAGAACTTCCTACACATATTAGAAAATTTCGCAGATCAAACGCAACCCACTAAACCCATTATTGGCCAACTATGGTATGATAAGTCAGAAGACAGATTAAAAGTTTACACTTCGTCCGGCGTGTTCTCACCGCTGGGCGGTGCCACATATGCCACAGAGGCTCCGTTGGGACAGATTTCGGGAGATTTCTGGATCAATTCCAGTACGGGACAATTATATTTTTACAACGGCTCTTCCAACGTACTGGTAGGACCACCTTCATCCTCGGGAACCACAAACGGTCTAACATTTGAAGTTATAGCAGACTCCACAGACACTGACCAAAATGTTACAAATGTGTACAACGATGGCACAAGAATTGCAATTATATCAGAGGATTCTTTCACACCAAAATCTTCTATCACTGGGTTCGCTTCAATCACAGCAGGTATTAATTTATCCACTGATGTGTCAGGTAATAAACTCACAGGCACATCCACAAACACAGATGCACTGGGCGGAGTTGCCGCGGCAAACTACTTGACAAGCAATGCCAACGACACCACATCAGGCACACTGGGTATTGTGAATGATTCTGGATTGACTGTTGGTGCAGACAACGATTTTAAAATACAAGTAGACAGCACAGGTGCTGTTATTTCTAACATCACTCCTGACACAGACATCACATTCAAAGTGAATGATGGCGGTGTAACCAACACAGTAATGACCATCGATGCATCATCGTCTCGAATAGGTATTGGCACTATAACACCATCCACAGCATTAGAAGTATCTGGTACACTTACAGCCACAGCATTCGCAGGACCGTTGACAGGAGCAGTCACAGGAGCGGCAAGCTCCAACGTATTAAAAGCTGGAGATACCATGACCGGCACATTGATATCTCGAGCAATCAGACCTTCAGCAAACAACACATATGATTTAGGCACATCCAGTTTTGGTTACAGCATGGTATATGCTAGAGCAACATCAGCACAGTACGCTGACGTGGCAGAGATGTACACTGCAGACTATAACTATGAACCCGGCACAGTGTTGGTGTTTGGTGGCAACAAAGAAGTTACAGTATCCACATTCGCACAGGACACTCGAGTAGCAGGAGTGGTATCCACCAATCCAGCATACCTAATGAATAGTACATCAGATGGAGTTGCTGTGGCACTGTTGGGTAAAGTGCCAGTGAAAGTGTTTGGACAGATTTCAAAAGGAGATCTATTAACCACAGACGGACAGAATGCGGGTCATGCCAGGAAAGCAATAGATCCAAAAACTGGTACTATAATAGGTAAAGCATTGGAGAATCATAGTTCAGCAGGCACAGGGATGATCTTTGTATCTGTAGGAAAACTATAAATATAGGTATATGGCATACGTAATTAACAACACAAGAGGCACAGCACTTACCACAATCACTGACGGTACAGTGGATAACACCACAACATTGCAGTTGTTCGGTAAATCATACTCAGGATTTGGTGAAGGACTCAACGAAAATCTTGTAAAATTATTAGAAAATTCAGCATCCACATCAGCACCGTCTGCTCCGATAGAAGGTGAATTATGGTTTGACACATCCACAGCACAGATCAAAGTGTATGATGGATCAAGTTTCAAACCCACTGGTGGAGCAAAAGTGCAGAGCACACAACCCACATCACCCTCAGCAGGAGATCTTTGGCAGGACTCAACCAACAGTCAATTGTACTTTTATTCAGGGTCTGCATGGATATTGGTAGGACCACAATACACAGCAGGACAAACACTGTCCGGTTGGAAAATTGAAACAGTCACAGCATCAGGTGTCAGCAAAGTTATTTCATCCATGTACGTGGGCAACGTCAGAGTTGCTATACTTTCAAAAGAAACATTCACACCAGATTCTGCTATCACAGGCTTTGCATCGGTTAGTGCAGGTCTCACATTAAATTCAACACTGGGAGCATCATTCTCAGGTAATTCAACGCAGGCATCAACACTAGATGTGTCTGGAACAACAAACACCTCCGGCACTGTTATTGCTGGTGGTAACTTCCTACGAGCAGATGCGGCAGACACCACAACAGGAGCATTAACAATAGATGCAGACGGCGGTATTGTTGTTGGAGACGGCCAGGAGTTTTCAATCACAGCAAGCACAGGAAACATAACTCTTGCACAAACATCTGAAGACAAAAATTTATCAGTCACAGTCAATGACGGAGGAGTAACAAAAACTCCTATAGCAATCACAGGATCCACAGGCAATATTGCACTAACAGGTGATGTGACAATCACAGGAAATTTAAATATTTCGGGAGAATACAATTCTTCGGTATCAAACATCTCAACCTATGATGATGCTTTTATTAAAGTAAATTCAGGAAACTCAGAAGCTGATTCAGGAATGATTGTTGAAACATCAGACACAGATGATGCTAGAATGTTCTACGATGTATCAGAAAACTATTGGTCAGCAGGTGAAAATCAAACATATTCGCAGATTATACGATTGGCAGATGCTACCACAGACGGTCATGCTAATGCTAGCAAAGTTTTAAAAGTAGACGGTTCAGGACAAGTTAAAGTGACCACGTTAACACTGGGAGCAGTAGGCTCTTTTGCACTCACTGACACAAGTGTAGCCACTGTGCCTTCCACAGGTGCTGTTGCAACATTAATGGCCGCACAACAACCTCTTTGGGGTACATCAGCAAAAACAGTTTCCACGTCTGCACCCACTTCAGGTGACGGCGCTGACGGAGACTTTTGGTTCGTAAGGGAGGCTTAATCTCCTATGCCAACAGTCGTTAAAACTTTTACCTACACAGGCACAACTCAACAGGTGGTCGTACCAGCTGGCACAACTTCTATAGATGTTTCTCTATGGGGAGGCGGTGGAGGCGGTGGCGGTGGTGATGCAGGTGGACCAGGAGGCGTAGGAGCCGCTGGACATTATGTCACTAAGTCATCTATCAGTTTATCATCAAACATTGGAGATACTCTCAAAGTGGGAGTGGGCGGTGGTGGAGCTGGTGGAGGATCCGGGGGAGGAGCACCAGGTGGTGCAAACGGAAAAAGTTTAACAGGTTATTCAGGCGGAAGAGGTGGTAACGCAGGACCTACTCCTTATTCAGGAGGTGGAGGTGCTGGAGGAGGAGCCACAGTGGTATTAATAGATTCCACAGCGATTGCAATTGCAGGCGGCGGAGGCGGCGGCGCAGGAGCAGGCCAAGGTTCAAACGGTACAGCAGGTATCAACACAAATTCAGCCACAACGGAAACACCAGGCACACTGGGAGAAAATGGTGCCGATCACTCTGGAGACGGTGGCGGTGGAGGAGGCGCTGGAGGAGGCGCTGACGGAGGCAAGGGAGGTTCAGGTGGTTCAGGAGACAACGGAGGCACAGGAGGTTATTCAGGATCCAATCTAGCTGTGAGTGGTTCAGAGAACAATGGTTCAGGACAAACACCCGGAGGCACAGGAGATGCAGTGTATCAAGCAGGTGTGGCTCAAGGAGCCGGTGCCGCAAGTACAGGTGCAAATGGTCTAGCAGTTATTACATTCAACATCGGAGTACAAGCGAAATACAAAGTGGCAGGTGCATGGAAAGACACTACAAACATGTACACCAAAGTTTCAGGGTCATGGAAGCAGGTCACAGCCGCATACACCAAAGTTTCAGGAGCATGGAAAGCCATGTTCAACGCAGGAGTAAATTTCGCATCCACAGCCGCAGGTTTTGGAGATTCATCGGGTAATTCATCATCAGGCACGCCAGGTTCTGGAGGTGGAGGTGGTGGAGGTAGAGTTATTTGTACTTGGCTACAACAAAGAGGTTTATTTTCAGCAGAAGATCTTGCAACTGACACCGAATATAGTGTAAAATACATCAGTAGGACAGTTAAAATTGGATATTGGTTTTGGGCAGTACCTTTGGTACAGTACATGACTCAATCAGAAAAGAACAACAGTTGGTTCGGCCAGTTGGTGATACGAGTGATCAGAGCTCTAGCACAGGCTCGAGCAAACGAATTATGCTATGCAATGGGAGTGAAAAAGGACAGAGATGCATTAGGTATAGCAACAAGAATAATAGGTGAGAGTTTCTGTTGGATCGTAGGAGCGATTGCAACACCTTTTGTAGAGAAAAAATTTGCAAAATGGTTAGAGATTTATGATCCACAAAAAGGATAATTACATAAGGAGAACAACAATATGGCAACACAACAAGAAGTAGCAGATTACATCAACGCTAACATCAATTCTTTGTTAACGGACGCAGAGATAGCACAGATTGATGCTGTGTTAACACCAGAAACAGCAGAGATATTGATCAAACTGTTGGGTGATGTGAGTATTTTAACATTTATTAGAGACAACGGACCTAACTAAGGAGAATAATGGCATACGTCATTAACAACACAAGCGGCGCAACACTGGTCACCCTGACAGACGGAACCATCGACACTGTCACGACGGACCTTGCTCTGTTTGGTAAAGGCTATGCAGGATTCGGTGAAAGACTGAATGAAAACCTTGTCAAACTCCTAGAGAATTTCTCAAACACGTCCGCACCGGCCAACAAACAAAAAGGTCAGCTATGGTATGATTCATTAAACAATCAACTCAAGGTGTGGAACGGATCCAAATTCAAACCAGTGGGATCTTCCACCAATGCCACCACAGCACCCACCAACGCCAACACAGGGGATTTTTGGTTTGACACCAACAACTCACAGTTTTACGTGTACAACAGCACAGCATGGACCTTGATTGGTCCGACCACAGTGGCAGGATCGGGAGTGACACAGGCATCCGCAGAAGTGGTCGCAGACAACGTGGGAGTGAACAAAAGCATTTTAAAATTCATAACCAATGACGCCGTGGTAGGCATAGTGTCCGCGGAAGAATTCACACCAGGCACAGCCATATCAGGTTTTGCCACGATATCCAAAGGTATCACACTGTCCACGGCAATCGCTTCCAACAGACTCACAGGCACTGCCACAGATGCAGATGCACTGGGCGGAGTTGCCGCGGCAAACTACTTGAGAAGCAATGCAAATGACACCACGTCAGGCTCACTGGGTATCCTCAGCGATTCAGGATTGACAGTGGGTGCAGGATCGGATCTAACTGTTACGGTGTCAGGCACAGACGTCACTGTGGCCAACACATCATCCAATGGTGATATACTTTTCACAGTGAACGATGGCGGAGTTACCAAAACATTAATGACGCTGGACGGCGGTGATGGACAGGTTACATTCACAGACGGAGCAATAAACAATTTAAGAGTGTCAGGCAATCTCACAGTGGATGGCACACAGACCATCATCAACACAACCACCCTGTCCGTTGAAGACAACATCATTGAAGTGAACAGAAATGTTTCCACCGCGGCGGCGATGCCCAACTACTCAGGACTAAAGGTAAACAGAGGGTTCACGTCGGTTGACACCGAGCAGGACCTGTACTGGGTGTGGGACGAGACATTCGCAGATGATGGATCATCAATATACGGCAACGCAGGCGGTGCTTGGACAGCATTCAAATCCGCAGGACAGGATGAGCTGTCCGCCCCCACGTTGGTGGACATACGAGCCAACATAGTGCATGCAACATCCACATCAGCACAGTACGCTGACTTGGCCGAGCGTTATGCCACAGATGTACCTGTGTCAGTGGGAGATGTGGTGATATTGGGCGGCACACAGGAGATCACACTGTGCAACAGGGAATTGGACGATGCTGTGTTTGGAGTTGTATCTGACAAACCAGCCTACTTGATGAACGCAGATGCAGGCAACAATGACTCACACCCCATGATAGCACTCAAAGGACGGGTCAGTGTCAAGATAGCAGGCACAGGACAGGCAGGAGATCGTGTGGTTTCCGCAGGCAATGGTGAGGCACGGGTGGCCAACCTAGACGAATGTACCGCTTTTAACACCCTGGGCAGACTGATCCAGGCTAAATACTCAGAACAAACAGAACTACACGAGTGTGTAATAGGAGTTAAATAGTTTTATGGCATATCAAGCAGGTGACGCAATTTTAGACGACGAGTATTTGGCATTTATCAACGGCACCAACGGTGTCAACACACTAGCAAGCACAGGCACAGGAAATCTTGGCCTTGGACAATCGGCCGTTGCCGCAGTCACAGCAGGTGACACTATCTCCGCATCACAGTGGAACAATCTTTTTGATCAAATGGATCTTATTGCCGCACACACTGGTGTGTCAGTGGATTCAACAACTGATGTGTCAGCAGGGGATTCTATAGCAGTCAAATCAACTTTAGAGGCGAATCTATTGTCTTTGAAAAATGGAGTAGCGGCCGGAACAGTCGCCGGAGCAAACATCGATGCTATAACATCAGATCTATCACTGGCATCAGGAGCTGTATTTGACCAATCGCACGTCATGGAAGTGTCTTACACTTTTCTTGGCGGGAATGAAGCTCGTTGGTTCTTCAATGCCGGAGGAAAAGTGGGAATCACCTCTGCCGCTAACACAGCGACCCACACCACAGGTAAAGACACCGTGATGACAGATCTGTTCACACAGATGGGATCGTTTAGACTGGGATCAACCGCCAGCACCGTCACAGGCACACCAGCAGACACAGTGTCCGGGGATCTCAACATAGGCTACTACGATCTGACCACTTCATATCAGAATGTTTTTACTTTAACAGAAACCACAGGCACATACAACACCAGCTACAACAACCAATTGAGTGTGGTAGTTGAAGCTAAAACCAGTGCCGCACACGCGGACGGAGCAGGCAACAACGGCGAAGTAGTCACTCTGAGATTCACCATCGATGCCGATGATGGTGTCACTACTGATTATGACACAGGAGATGCAACACAAACAGGCACAGGCCAAGATGGAGTGCAACAAAATTCCATGGGACCTACCACCTCAATTTTTGGTACAATGGATCCAAACAACTCCGGTGGATTGGATGTTACCAATGGCATGAACACTATCACTGTGGCCAAAGTTTCCAGCACCAGAAACGATGACGGTTCTGCCTCTAGTTTATAATCCAACCATTATAGTTTTGGTAAAATATTTTCATCGTTGATTTTACAGATAATTAAGTGTACAATATCTTTATGGATATCAACACACTCAAAGAAAAATCTGATCTAGCTCACTCGATCGCGGTTGACAAGCAAAATGCTCTGGAAAAAATAAAGAGCCGACAGATACTAGTCTATAATCATCACCTATTTCGAGCCAATGCCGAAACCATTAATCTGGTCGCTGTGCTGAGCCAACGAGTCAACGGCACTGTCTACGTGATGGACACAAACAACAATCCTTGTGCGATCACACATCCTGCAGAATTTTTAGAAAAACTAATTGAACGCAATCAAGAAACTGTTAATCGATATCACCAGATCTATTCACAATTTAAAACACGAGCAAAAAAATGACCACAGGGGTTCTGCTCTACAGTTTCAATACAGATCAACACCGATATTCCACTATCACCAAAAGATGCATACATCACATTAATACTCATTTGGGACTGCCTATAACTGTGGTGGGAGATGGAGGTTTTGACGGAGTCAATAACATAAAGGTTTCGCCCACCACAGGCAATCAAAGACGCTACCAGGATAAGATGGTACCATGGTACAACTATGAGAGAGCCAATGTTTATGAGCACAGTCCCTACGACACAACCATACTGATGGATTGTGATTATTTTGTTATGTCAGATCGGTTGTTAGAACTGAGCAACGCGGTGGATGATATTCTAGTACACGATCGAGTGTACGACATCACTCACCAACGTAATCTTTGGGATCCTCGCGATAGTTTGATTCCGTTAGTGTGGGCCACAGTGGTTATATTTAAAAAAAACAACCGGGTGTCATCGGTGTTTGACATGATAAAACACGTGAGAAACTATTATCATCACTATAGAAATTTGTACAGAATCAAACACAAAAATTACAGGAATGATTATGCATTTGCTATAGCACTACATCAGATGTACGGTTTCAACTCAACAGAATATTGTCTGCCAGAGCCTATGTTTATGATGGGTGCTGATGCTAACATATTAGATATAACTGATAATGCATTAACTTATAATTGGAAAACATATCAAGCAACTATAGAGAATCAAGATGTACACGTTTTTGACAAGGAGTATTGGAATGACTAGAGGATTTCTATGGATAGCACAGAACAACTCCACAGTGGATTATATGCAACTGAGTATTGAACTATGTAAGAACATCAAAAGTAAATGCAGTATAAATCAAGTGGCAGTAATAACAGACAAGCAAACACCGGTACTGGCAGATGTATTTGATCACGTGATTGTGATGGAGACCGATGACAGCAACGATATTGAGTGGAAATTGAACAACGAATATAAAGTTTTTAATCTATCACCATTCACGCACACAATTAAATTGGAAGCAGATGTTATCGTTCCTGAAAATATAGATTGGTGGTGGAATCATCTACAACAACACGATTTGATCTTTTCACATCATTGCAGAGACTATCAAGACAACATTGTTGAGTATTCTCCATACAGGAACATTAACAGACAGAATCTACTGCCTGATGTGTACAACGGATTACACTATTTTAGACGCAGTCAACGAGCATTTGAGTTCTACACATTATGCGAGCTAATAATCAAACATTGGGAGTTTGTAAAACAAAATATATTACTCAACTGTCATGACGACAATCCCACAACCGATGTGGTGTACGGATTGGCCAGCAAGATACAGGATCCAACACAACAGTATTCTGTAAGATACGAATGGTTTAATTTTATACACGGCAAGATTGGCATACAAAAAAATATACATCAGGATAAAACTCTCTATAATTACGTGAGTCCTTATCAAATTGGTGATGACTACTATATTGGCGGTTACAGACCTAACAGATTATGGCACTACTATGAAAAGTCTATCAGGGAGGATTTAAATGACCGAATTTTTTAAAGCCCTTTCACAATTCAACTCTAGACCTAGACTAAAATATTTTATGAAAGTGGAAAGGGAAAAAATAACCCATATAGGACACAAAGAATTAGAAAAAGTAATAGAAATAAATTCAGAAACTTATGCTAAATTACGTGACGGCGGTTTAGAGAATTATATATGGAATGGTTTAAAGATATTGCCTAGACCTGTTGTAAAATTAAAAACATTGGAAGACGAATTATTGCCCACAGACGAAAAAGGGTATAAATTGTTACAAAGCAATCCATATTGGCCAGAAACGTTTATAGACAAAGGAGAAAGGATGTATTCATGGCAGAAAAAGTAAGGATATCAGATCTAGATTTCGTGTTCATATCATTCCGTGAACCCAACAAGGAATACAATTATGCTGATCTATTAAACATCGTGCCATGGGCCAAACGAGTGGACGGTGTGGTGGGATTTGATTCAGCACACAAAGCCGCGGCAGAGATTGCGGAAACAGAATTCTTTATATCCGTGGACGGTGACAACGTGATTGATCCCAAGTTTTTACTACAGACAATGGACTGGTCTAAAACTGACAGGAAAGCAGTGCATCGTTGGAGAGCCAGGAATTCCATCAACGGATTGATATATGGCAACGGCGGCGTGGTAGGATGGCCCAGAGAAACCTGCCTCACAATGCGAACCCATGAGAACGCAGTGGACGAGCGGGCCAAGATAGATTTCTGTTGGACGGTGCCACACGAGAACCTACACAATGTCTACTCAGAGACCGTGATCCATGCATCTCCAGAACAGGCATTCCTGGCAGGATTCAGGGAAGGTGTCAAAATGAGTCTGGATCAGGGAGAACGCATACAGCCAGCAGATTTCATGAGTCGGATACACCGACAAAATTTACAGACACTTGCCACATGGCAGAGTGTGGGAGCAGATGTGGAAAACGGCAAGTATGCCATGTTGGGTGCAAGGATGGGCTGTTACAATGTCACTCTCGGCGATGCCAACAACACAGGATTCAACATTGAACGCACTAGAGATTTAGATTATTGCATGAGCTTTTTTATAGAGAAAGACACCGAGGAACTGATCAAAATGTACGGCAACTCACTGCGACAACGATTGGGATTACCCCTTGCAGATTACGATGCCGATGCCAGTTGTTTCTTCAAGTTCTGCCAACCATCCTACAAGAACACAGGAGTACAAGACCGTGAGTAGTAACTACAAAGCAGACGCAGAACGAGCCAAACAGGAGTTAGAGAAAATATCTCCCACCATGTGTCTGGCCAAATGGAATCAGGTATCACTGCATCTGCCCACAGGACTTACAAATTCTTGTTATCATCCACCTCTCCACGAGATAGATGCTGACTCGCTGGCCGCCAATCCAGCCGCACTGCATAACACAGCGGAAAAACTAAAACAAAGAAAACTGATGATTGCGGGCGAACGACCTGCAGGGTGTTCCTACTGTTGGAAAATGGAAGACACAGGTGAGATGTCAGATCGTCACTATCGTTCTGGTGAGCCCTGGGCCATGGAAGATCTAGAGAAGATAAAATTAGATCCCTTTGATGCCACACACACTCCTCGTTATGTGGAAGTGAATTTCAACAATGCTTGTAACTTTGCTTGTTCCTACTGTTCCCCACAGTTTTCCACCACGTGGGGCAAAGAGATCGACCGATACGGAGCATATCCCACCTCTCCACAGCATAATGCACCTGAGCACTTTGCGGGTCGTCGAAAACCCATACCCAACAAAGATCCCAATGCTTATGTGGATGCATTCTGGCGTTGGTGGCCGGAGCTGTACAAAGGATTGAAACATTTCCGTATGACCGGTGGAGAACCCATGATGGACCGGAACACGTATCGAGTGTTTGATTATGTCATAGATCACCCCAAACCAGATCTACACCTGAATGTGACATCTAACATGTGCCCACCAGACCCCAAACTGAAATCCAAATACTTCAATGCTGTGAGTCGTATATGTCACGAAAAGAAAGTGGAACATTTCATGCAGTTTGTTTCAGTGGACGGATGGGGCCGACAGGCAGAGTACATGCGACACGGGTTAGATTATAAAAAAATGATGGCCAATGTGGATGATTTTTTAACCATGATCCCTGTGCGTAATTCCGTCACTTTCATAATAACCTACAACAATCTATCTGTCACTTCGTTGAGGGCACTGTTGGAGGACATACAGCAGTTGAGGAGAAAACATTCCACCACCTATCAGCGAGTATGGTTCGATATCCCCCTACTGCGTCAGCCTGCTTGGCAACAGATCACACTGCTACCCGAGTCGTACCAGCTGATACATCAAGAGAACATAGAGTGGATGCAGGCAAATTCAGGAGAAGATCAAACGGATTATACACTGTTCAAAGACTTTGAGATTCAAAAAATGCAACGCAATTTAGCGTACTGGCAAAAAAATTACGCAAACACTACAGAACAAAAAAAGAATTTTTACACATTTTTTACGGAACACGATCGTAGACGTGGCACTAGTTTGTTAAAAACATTTCCGGAGATGAGAGAATTCTGGGAGGAGTGTAGGAACACACAATGAAAGACATAGACTATAAAAAACAGATACTAGATTCTATTTCTCCATCGTTTTGTGGAGCCAAATGGTACAATGCCACAATATGGCTGGGATCAGGCATGACCACAAGCTGTCACCATCCTCCAGCACACCGAGTTGATCTTGCTAAAGTAACGCAGAACCCAAAAGAACTGCACAACACTCCTCAGAAAAAACAGGATCGTGCTAAAATGATTGCAGGAGAAAGACCCGCGGGGTGTGAATACTGTTGGAAGATCGAGGACATGGGCAAAGATGCTGTGAGTGACAGAGTTTATAAAAGTAAAATTTATTCAGATGTGGACCTCGAGGTAGCAAGCCAAACGCCCATAACAGAGGACGTTGACCTTAAGACTTTGGAGATTGCCTTTGACAGGACCTGTAACTTTGCTTGTTCATATTGTAATCCAGCATTCTCAACCACCTGGGCCAAAGACATCAAACAAAAAGGATCGTACACTGAATTGGTATCAGATGGTAGAAATCATTTCACACACTCACACGAATCTGCACAGCCATACAAGTTGGACGAGACCAATCCCTATGTGGAAGCATTTTTCAAATGGTGGGAATCTGATCTACATCGCACACTGGAAGAATTGAGAATCACAGGCGGAGAGCCCATGATGAGCCCACACCTATGGAGACTGCTAGATTGGTTTGAAACTGAGAAACACCGAGTAAATCCTAAGATGAGATTTGCTATAAATTCTAACCTTGTACCCAAAGGGGATCTGTTTCTCAAGTTTATCGAGAAATGTAAAAATGTGCCCAACCTACACATATACACTTCCAACGAAGCCACATTTGCTCAATCGGATTACATCAGAGACGGAATGAATTTCTCTGAATGGTACATGAATTTTGCCAATGTGATCAATCAATTACGACCTGCAGGTATGCACAACATGTGTACGGTGAATGCACTGTGCCTGGAATCATTGCCAGAGTTCCTGGACAAGATCGTACAAAACAAGATTGATGCCAAGCGAGTCTACGGAGTGGATGTTAATTTCACCCTAAACATTTTAAGGTTCCCATCATTCCAATCACCGCTGGTACTGCCAGACCACTTGAGAACAGAGTTTAAAAACAATCTAGATGCATGGTTAACTCGACAGATAGGGAATTTAGAACCCATGGAAGTGGCACACACCCAACGATTAATAGACTATCTAGACACAGTAAAAACACCGCATTCTGAAGCATTTGATTTACCAAAACTGAGGTCAGACTTTAAAAATTTCTATAAACAATACGACGAGAGACGAGGCAAGGATTTTGCCAAGACTTTCCCAAAGATAGGAGCATGGTACAATGGCTTATGAATACGGGGCTAAAGAGCCTGAAAAATTAAAGATAAAAGACATGACTCCTACTGAGAAGGAACTCCTGCTGGAGTCAGATACTTTCTGTATGATGCCATGGCTACATCTGCATGCCTTTCCAGACGGTCGTGCATATCCTTGCTGTTTTGCCCTGGACCGATACCCTGTAGGGGATTTAAACAAAGACTCTATGGAAACTGTGTTTAATGGGCCAGATATGCGACAGATGCGAACAAACATGTTGGCAAACAAACCAAGTAAGCAGTGTACTAAATGTTACGATCAAGAGAAGTCAGGATTCTTCTCATTGCGTTTGAGTTCAAACAAACATTTTGGACACAACATCGGCATGACAGAAAACACACAAGCAGATGGTAGTGCGGAATTTGTTATCAAGTATTGGGATATAAGATTCAGTAACCTATGCAATCTTGCTTGTAGGAGTTGTGGCACATGGTTCTCGTCTAATTGGTATGAAGATCATAAAAAACTAACAGGCAAACCACCTGAACATGCAAAGATCATGCGAGTAGGCAGAAGCTCTGATGATATATGGGAGCAGATGTTGGAACAGTTTGATCACGTGGAGCAGTTTTATTTTGCAGGTGGAGAACCACTTATCATGGAAGAGCATTATAGGATTCTAAAAGAACTAGATAGACGTAAAATGTATCACGTGAGATTGATCTACAACACAAACTTTACAAAGTTAAAATTCAAAGATATGGATGTGTTGGAACTATGGAACAAATTTGATTCTGTGTCCATAGGAGCCAGTCTGGATGCTGAAGGAACTAGAGGAGAGTTCATGCGTAAAGGCACTGTGTGGTCGGATGTGGTAGCAAACAGACGACGTATGCTGGAAGTCTGTCCTAAAGTGGACTTCTACATATCCAGCACAGTGGGACTTATCAATGCTCTGCACATTCCAGACTTCCATCGCAATTGGGTAGATCAAGGACTGTTAAAACCCCAGGATTTTAATTTTAATCTATTACAATTTCCGTATGCACAGAGGATAGATCTATTGCCCGACGCATTTAAACAACGAATAAAAGAAAAATACGAAAAACATCTAGAATGGTTACGTCCACAGGATAATCTAACTCGTGCAACCAAGGGATTTGAATCAGGACTAGATTACATGATGAGGAGAGACAACTCCAAGGACCTACAGCAGTTCAAAGACAGCATGAAGCGTATAGATGCTATCAGAGATGAAAACATATTAACTGTATTTCCAGAATTAGCAGAATTGTATGAAAAAGATTAAGCCAAGTGAGGGCAACGAGACGTTCTGTATGGCACCATGGACACACACCTACCTGTCACCACAGACAGAAAGACGACTGTGTTGTGCATCCAGGGAACCAGCACAGAGTTTCCGCCAGTACATAGACGCAGGCAATGATGCAAACAAATACAACCCTCTCACACTCAAAGAGCACTGGAATTCAGAACATATGCGATCTGTACGACTGCGTATGATGGCCGGAGAAGAATTGTCTGAATGTGAAGTATGCACACACAAATTATTGAACACTGATGTTTACAGATCCTACTGGAATCAACTGTTTGCTGATAAGATCGACGAAGCGTACGACAGCACAGATGACACGGGCGCCACCACAATGCCCACAATAAGTTTTGATTATCGTTTTAACAATCTATGTAATTTTAAATGTAGGATGTGCGGAGATATGTTGTCCAGCAGTTGGGAAGCAGAATCACGAAAGCAGGGCACCTGGAACAAGGACAATCAGCCGTGGATGGCATCACCGCTGAGAGAGCAGATCAAACAGTTCCAAGACACACAGGTTGTGGAAGAGTTCTTAAGTGCCATAGAATCTAAGACCATAAAAGAGATATATTGGTGCGGGGGAGAACCCCTGATGTGGGATATACACTGGCAGGCCATGCAGAGAATAATAGAACTAGGATTCGCTAAAGATGTGTGTGTGCGATACAATACCAATCTAAGCAGGACGTCGTTCAAAGGCATCAAACTGTTTGATCTTCTGCCACAGTTTCAAGACTGGCAGGTGTGTGCTTCTTTGGATGGCACAGCAGAAGTGGGAGAATACATCAGAGACGGATTGAACTATGCAGATTGGATGAATAATTTTAAAGAAGGTCTGGCCGTGGCCAAGACCGCCAGGGAAATGAGATTGGATTACACACTCACCTTGCCAGGACTGTTAGAGCTTAAAAATATGTTTGATCTGAGTCAGGAATTAGATGCTGAAATACTAACCAAAGTGATGTTCACATTCTCCAACGACGAAATACTAAGTCCGTTGTCGTTGCCTCGAGAACTGTTGCACACCATAATAGATGAAGCACTGGCATACATGGAACCACGTGCAACTCGAAAACAACGAGCATTAACGGACGTGTTAAAGAATC
>Ga0222652_1000081_pt1 | contig 48559 bp, 48 predicted proteins | sample AntAcemetagen371_FD_179803 | JGI IMG/M metagenome (GOLD analysis project Ga0222652, IMG submission 179803) | Saline water microbial communities from Ace Lake, Antarctica - #371 | ecosystem: Environmental > Aquatic > Non-marine Saline and Alkaline > Saline | place: Antarctica: Ace Lake... | reverse complement strand
TTCATTAGAGATATATCTAATAGGGTCCAAGTACTCTCTCGTTGGTCCAGTAGTAACTAAGGCACTAAATTTTTTTTTTTTTACTAAATCTCTACTATCGAAATAATCTTTCAGGTATGAAAAAATTTGACGTGGACTTGACATTTTTCCTTCACCATACTCTCCGCAAGCCATTTCACCTTTTATAGGTCCTATAAACTTATAGCCAAAGTCTAATAAAGTTTTTAAATTATTTTGGGTTGCTTTGTGCAACCACATTCTAACATTCATAGCTGGAACCAACAAAATATCTTTATTTGAAGCTAATATAACAGTCGTTGCGAGATCCTCAGCTTTTCCTGAGCTTAGTTTTGTCATCATATTCGCTGTAGTAGGTAAAACCAAGATTACATCTGCCCAACGAGAAAGAGAAATATGATCTATTTCTTTTTCACCATTTACATCAAAAATATCTTCAAAGACTTTGTTATTAGATAAAGATGTTATGGATAGAGGCGTAACAAATTCTTTACCACTTTTAGTTAATATAGTTTTGACCTCAATATTATTCTTAACCAATAGTCTTGTTAGATCTAAAGCTTTATAAGCAGAGATACCTCCACCAATAATAAGCAGCACTTTTTTGTTTTGTAGCGACATTTCAACAATTAAAATACTAATAGAACAATAATTACAATACCTAAAAAGCTAATAATAATATTGTTTCTTAAGCTTTTTAGCCTCATCTCTTGTATCTCCAAACTCTTACTGTTTTTTAGTCCAAGATTTAATTTCCCCTCCGCTAATAATTGAAGAGCGTAACTTGCTTTATCCATGAAATTTGGAAAATCTGGTATTCGCTTTAGGATTTCGGCTGAAGTATTAATAGCAGTGTCTAAAGTTGCTTTTGGGCTCTTAACATTTTTAATCCAATCTTCAAGAACTGGCCTTGAAGTTTCCCAAATATTAGTTTCAGGGTGAAGTTTTCGTGCAACACCTTCTACAGTCACCATGGTTTTTTGAAGCAACAATAGTGGTGTTTGTGTAGGCATATTAAATCTTTCTGTAATCTCGAATAGTTGAGCTAGTAAATTACCACCAGAAATATCTTTAATAGATTGACCAAATATAGGCTCACCAACAGAACGCAAGGCTTGTGCAAATTCTTCTTTAGAAGTGTCTTGAGGAACTAAGCCAGCCTGAAAGTGAACCTCCGCAACTTTAATATAATCTCTTTGAATAAACCCATATAAAATTTCAGCTAGATATTTTCTATTATATTTATCCAATCTACCCATAATTCCAAAATCTACAGGTATAATGTTTCCTTTCTCATCAACAAACAAATTTCCTTGGTGCATATCACCATGAAAAAAACCATCTCTAACAGCTTGTTTTAAAAAATGTTGAATTAGATTTTCTGCTAGATATTTTAAATTTACACCAGAGTCTTCAAGCAGCTTTTGTTCTCTAATGGAAACGCCCTTAACTTTATCTAGAGTTAATACTTTTTTAGAAGTGTAATTCCAATAGATCTTAGGAACATTAAAGCCAATATCATTTTTGGTGTTTTCATATAACTCATTTGCAGCTGCTGCTTCAAACCTTAAATCCATTTCTATATTAGTAATCTCCCGTAATAAGTGAACAACTTCTACTAATTTTAATCTTTTAGTTTTAGTAAAAAGATTTTCAACAATATAAGCAAATAGCATTAACGCATCGAGCTCTTCATTAAATTCTTTTTCTATGTCGGGCCTTAAAATTTTTATAGCTACTTCTGTAGGCTCATTTTCAATATTTATTTTAGCAATATGGACTTGTGCGATAGAAGCTGCAGCGATAGGCTCACTCAATTCAATAATATTTTTATATAAAATTTCACCAATTTCTTTTTTTAAAATTTTCTTTGACTCATAGAGCTCAAAAGGTGGAAGTTTATCCTGAAGTTTTACTAATTCATTAGTTAAACTTTCTCCTATTATATCAGGCCTTGTAGCTAAAAACTGACCCAGCTTAATGAAAGTGGTACCCATTCCTTCAAGAGCATCACATAATTTTTCACCTGGTTTTTTATCACTAGGCGACTGTTTTTTATTAGATCCTATTGAGAATAAATCAAAAAAAATATTGATAGCAAAAGGCACTTTATAAACTTCGTTAATCGTGTCCACAGCTCCTGATACAGCAAGCTTTCTAGCGATCTTAAACAGCTGAAAAACACTCTTAAACATATTTAGATTTTCCAACCAGAGTGTATAGCAGAAATACCATTAGATAAATTTCTAAATTGTACACTTGAAAATTTATTGTTCTCCATTAATTCTAAAAGTTCGTGTTGATCATAAAATTTATCTATACTGGAGACTAGATATTCATAAGGGTCAGAACTACCAACAATTATTTTACCAAATATTGGAATTAATTTTGAATAGTTTTTGTATAACAAATTTAAAATTTCATTTTCTACTTTTGAAAATTCAAGACATAAAAATCGTCCACCAGGCTTTAAAACTCTAAAAGCTTCTTTTAAACATTGATTAATATCTGTTACATTTCGTATTCCATAACTTATTGTATAAAAATCAAAAGTATTATCTTTAAATGGCAATTTTTCTGCAGAGCATAAATGCCATTTGATATTCTTAAGATATTTTAATTTATTCTCACCCATCTCAAACATTCCTTGATTTGGTTCGATGCAATAAATACTATTTTTATCATTATTTTTTTTTGAAATAATTTCCGCTAAATCCCCTGTGCCAGAAGCTACGTCAATAATTTTATTTCCTGTTTGAGGGCTCATCCAATTAACAAGATTTTTTTTCCAAAGTCTGTGAACTCCAAAAGACATTATATCATTCATCAAATCGTAGTTTTTATGAACGCGATTAAAAACAGAGTTGACTAATTTAGTTTTTTCTTGATTATGTTCACTCATAAATAAACTATATGCCAGAATTACCCGAAGTTGAAGTTGTTAAAAGGTCACTAGAAAATAAACTTAAAAACTTAAGAATAGAAAGAGTTTTTATTAATAATAATAAACTTCGATACAAAATAAATAATAGACAATTTTATAGCATCAAAGGTCAAAAGATTATTTCTGTTAAAAGAAGATCTAAATATTTGCTTATAAATCTAAATCAAGGCTTTACAATTTTAGCTCATTTGGGCATGACAGGAAAATTTTTTATTATCGGAAGAGATAATAAAAAACAAAAAACAAGTTTTTATTATTCTATTAAGAATAATGAATTTAAACATGACCATCTAACTCTATATTTAAACAAGGGTTTTAAACTAATTTATAACGATGTTAGAAAATTTGGCTTTTTAAAATTATTAAAAAGTAATAAAATTTCTATGTCAAATCATCTTCAATTTTTAGGACCAGAACCTTTAACAAAGAAGTTTAATTTAAATTATGTCCTCAAATATATTGCTAATAAAAAAATAACAATTAAAGATTTATTAATGAATCAAAAATTTGTTTCTGGATTGGGCAACATATACTGTAATGAAATTTTATTTTTATGTAAACTAAACCCTCTTACAATAGTGAAAAAAATAAAAAAAAAAGAATTAAAAAATATAGTTAAATTTACAAAAAAAGTTTTAAAAACATCAATTACTCAAGGTGGATCTTCAATAAAGAATTTTGCAAATACAGAGGGAAAAAATGGAAATTTCCAACAAAAGTTTAACGTGTACAATAGAGAGAAAAGAGAATGTAATAGAAAAAATTGTTCAGGTGTTATTCAGAAGGTTTATACTTCTAATCGTTCGTCTTTTTTTTGTACTAGGTGCCAAAAATAATTGAAGTTGACCCTGATATTCTAAAGAGATATATATCATCAAAATTATGCCAAATACAGCTTCAGCTATTAGACGTGTGAGAAGAGTGGTTAAACAAACTGCAGTTAACCGTATTAGAAAAAGTAAATATAAAACTGCCATTAAAAAAATGGAAGATTTGATAAAGTCTAACGAAACAGAGAAAATTAAAAAATATTTTCCCGATTTTCAATCAATTTTAATGAAGGTAGTTAAAACTGGCACAATAAACAAGAAAACAGCGTCAAGAAAAATCTCAAAAATTTCCAAAAAAATTAAAAACTAGCTTAATACTTGTAACACTTTACGGTTGTTTAAATATAAAACCTAAGGTTTAATTTTTTTACTACATTTAGATTTAAAAAAAAAAAAATCTAAATGTGGTTTTCAAATTTAAAGTTGCAAAAATTATAAAAAATAAATTAAATATTTTTTTTTTAATATCAAATACAACCTAGATCAAATTATTTTCAAATTTGAAAATAAATTTCTTGTAATTAATTGTTAGAGAAAATAGAAAATAGTTTCTTAAAAATTACATGGAAAAAAAATCTATAAAATCACAAGAAGAATTTGTTTCTGAGGAAGAAAGAACTTTAGTATGGGAAGATGTTCAAAGTGCATTTGAAAAAAACTTTGGCACAGAGGTGTATTCTAGTTGGCTAAAAAATATTTCTTTGCTGAAAGAATATAATGATTATCTAGTCCTAGGTGTTCCAACTAGATTTTTTAGAGATTGGATAGTGTCTAGGTATTTAGACAAAATACTATCTCAGCTAAAGACCTTTAAAAACAGTATAAACAGAGTTGAATTTAAAATATCAGAAGAAAATAAGATTACTTCTGTAGATGCTTTTAAAATTGATGATTTTAATAAAGTTACAGAGATTAAAGACTCAATCTTAAATTATAATAGATTAAACCCAAATTTAAACTTTGATAATTTTGTCTCTGGCTCAAGCAATGAAATTGCATTGTCGTCTTCAAAAAAGGTCTGTGAGCAAATATCTAGATATAATCCACTTTATATATATGGAGGAGTTGGACTGGGTAAAACTCATCTTTTAAATGCCATAGGTCTTGAATTAGAGAAAAATACTAACGTTATGTTTATCTCTGCAGAGAGGTTCATGTATCATTTTATTAAATCAATTAAAAAGAATGATATGGTCAATTTTAAAGATTTCTTTAGAAAATCATCAGTCTTTATAATTGATGACATACAATTTATAAGAGGCAAAGAAGGCTTACAGGAGGAATTTTTTCACACTTTTAATAGTCTGATTGATAAAAGTTCGCAAGTTATTATTTCAGCAGATAGAGCGCCTATGAAGCTAGACAGAGTGCAAGAGAGAATTAAGTCCCGTTTAGCCGGAGGTCTTGTAGTTGATATTGATGCACCAGATTTAGACCTCAAGATAAAAATTATAAAAAAGCGCTTAGAAGATATTCAAAGTCAATTCAAAGAAAGCAGCAATATTAGTGAAGAAGTTATTAGTTTTATAGCCGCTGAAAGTAAAACGAACATTAGGGAGTTAATAGGTGTTTTGAACAGAGTTGTTACATTTAGTAGAATTCACAAAAAAATATTAACCATAAATGACTGTAAGCAAATTCTTAAAGATGTCTTTAACCAAGCAAAGATTATCACAGTAGATAAAATACAGAATACAGTTTCTAATTTCTTCAACATCCCTTTAGCTGAAATGCTATCTCAAAGAAGGTCCAGGCCTTTAGCTAGACCTAGGCAAATAGCAATGTACTTGGCAAAAAAAATGACAACAAGGTCTCTCCCTGAAATTGGTAGACGTTTCGCAAACAGAGATCACACCACAGTTATCCATGCAGTAAAAACAATAACCAGACTCTCTGAAAAGGATGATGAAATGAAAAAAAATATTGAGCAATTGAGAAGTTTATTGCTAGAAGAGTAGGGTGAATGCAATTTGTAATTAAAAGAGACGTATTATTAAAATCACTTACTCTTGTTCAGGGAATTATTGAAAAAAAGAATACACTACCTATTTTATCGAATGTTTTATTAAATGTTACAAATGGTAAATTAGAGATAATTGCAACTGATTTAGACTTAGTATTTTATGACGAGCTCAGTGCAGTTAAAATTAGCACCGAAGGTTCTACCACTACTTCTGCAACAATTTTATATGATATTTTAAGAAAAATATCTGGAAATTCTGATATCAAATTTGATTTAAAAAATGAAAATAAATTAAATTTAGTAACAGATAATTCAGATTTCAATCTTTTGTGTTTACCGGTAGATAATTTTCCAAATTTTACTGATGAGTTCGAGACTGGTGAGATTTCATTTAACGCTTCTAAAGTCCTCTCACTTCTAAATAAAACTAAAATAGCGATTTCAAATGATGATACGAGACATTACCTAAATGGAATATACCTGCATTTAACCGAGTCACAGGATAGAACTTATCTAACAGGAGTTGCCACTGATAGTCACCGTTTATCTTCAAGCAGCATAGAGATAGATAAAGGAAAAACTTTTCACTCAATTATTTTGCCAAAAAAAACCGTTTTTCAGTTATGTAATCTACTAATAGATACAAATGAAAAAGTTTTAATCCAAACGAGTGAAAACAAGATTCAATTTAGAATAGGAAAAACTAAATTAACCTCTAAAGTGATCGATGGAAAGTTTCCAGATTATAAAAAAGTGGTTCCAACTGGTAACGATAAGAGTTTAACAGTTCTTTCATCTGATTTTGTTCAAGCTATTGAAAGAGTGATTACAGTTTCTTTAGACCGCAAAGAAGGGGTAAAATTAAATTTAGGAAAAAATAATATTAAATTTTCGGTAAATAGTACTAACTCTGGAGAAGGTAATGAAGTTATAAAATCTAATTTTACAGGAGAAGAAATGATTGTTAGTTTTAATTCAAAATATTTAACTGATATTGCATCTGAAGTAGAGGATAAAAATTTAAAAATTAATTTAAAAGACCCTATATCTCCGGTTTTAATTGAGGATATTTCTGATAAAAATAGTTATTATGTTGTAATGCCTATGAAAATCTAATTGGGTAGATCCACGACGTTTTTTTAATATTCGATCTAAAACCCCTGTAAATATTAGATAATTTAAGGTAAGCAATCAACTTCATTTCATATAAAATCAAAAAAATGATATAAGATCGATCACAAATCAATTATTAATGTCAAAAAATTTAGAAAAAAAAGCTGCGCAGTCTTACAGCGCTGAATCAATCAAAGTCTTAAAGGGCTTAGATGCAGTAAAAAAAAGACCAGGAATGTATATTGGAGACACTGATGATGGTTCTGGCCTTCATCACATGGTTTTTGAGGTTGTCGATAACTCTATTGATGAAGCATTAGCAGGTTATTGTAAAAATATTTCTGTTTCCATGAATAAAGATGGAAGTATTACCGTAGAAGATGATGGCCGAGGTATACCCGTAGACATGCATAAAGGAGAAAAAATGTCCGCAGCAGAAGTGATTATGACCCAATTACATGCTGGTGGTAAATTTGATCATGACTCTTACAAAGTTTCAGGAGGCCTACATGGAGTGGGAGTATCAGTTGTTAATGCTCTTTCTGAAAAACTAGATCTTAATATTTTTAGAAATGGAAAAGAGTATTTAATATCTTTTAAAGATGGAGATTCTTTAAAACCCTTAAAAGAAACAGGAAAAACTAAGAAAACAGGAACTAAAATAAATTTTTTACCATCAAAAGAAATTTTTAGCTCAACAAAATTTACTTCATCAATTTTACAAAAAAGAATGCGTGAATTAGCTTTTTTGAACAAAGGTATAAGTATTATTCTAACAGATAATACTCAATCAAAGCCAAAGGAATATGTAAATAAATATGAGGGTGGAATAGTAGAATTTGTAGAATTTATAAACCAAAAAAAACCCCAATTAGTAAACAAAAATGAAATTGCTGTATTTAAAAAACCAATCTTTGTAACCGCAGAAAAAGAGAAAATAGTTGTCGAATGTGCATTTGAATGGAATTCTGGTTACTCAGAGGATGTTTTACCATTCACTAACAATATTCATCAAAAAGATGGAGGTACCCACCTTCTTGGTTTTAGGAGTGCATTGACAAGAGTTATAAACAAGTATGCAAACGATAGAAACTTAATCAAAAAAAATAAAGTTTCTATCTCAGGTGATGACATCAAAGAAGGTTTAGTGGCAGTCCTATCTATAAAAATGCCAGATCCAAAATTTTCATCTCAAACCAAAGATAAATTAGTTTCTTCAGAGATAAGATTAATTGTTGAGAGTGTTATTAATGAAAGAGTTTCAACTTGGTTCGATCAAAATCCTCCAGTTACTAAAAACATTTTAGAAAAAATTGTTCAAGCAGCCGTAGCAAGAGACGTTGCAAGAAAAGCACGTGATAGCGTTAGAAGAAAGGGAACTTTTGAACTTTCTGGTTTGCCTGGAAAGCTTGCTGACTGCCAAATTTCTAAAAGAGAAGGAACGGAGTTATATATAGTCGAGGGAGATTCTGCTGGTGGATCCGCGAAACAAGGAAGATCACGTGAATATCAAGCTGTATTACCTTTAAGAGGCAAAATTTTAAATACTTATGTGTCTGATAACTCTAAACCCAATGGAAGTGGCGGTGATTATTCTACAAAAGCTCTAGCAAAAATGATGTCTTCCAACGAAGTAGTAACTTTAATCAACGCATTAGGTACTGGCTCAAAGGATTTTAAAATAGAGAATTTACGATACGATAAAATAATAATAATGACGGATGCCGATGTAGATGGTTCGCACATAAGAACGCTTCTGCTTACCTTTTTTAATAATAATCCATTTAATCAATTGATCGAAAATGGACATTTATACTTAGCACAACCTCCCTTGTTTAAAGTAACTAAAGGAACAAAAAGTGCTTACATTAAAGACGAAAAAAGCTTGGAAGAATATATTTTAAAGATATCTGAAAAAGCTGATAAAAAAATTAAAAAAAATTCACCAGGATTTAATAAATTCATGGAGGAACAAAGACAGAAGCTTAGTATTCAAAGATTTAAAGGACTAGGAGAAATGAATCCAGAAGAGCTTTGGCAAACAACGTTAAATCCAGAGAATAGAACTTTATTAAAAATTCAATACTCCAAAGGCTCAAAAGAAAAATCCAAGGAAGATCAAAAAATTATTAGTATTTTAATGGGAGACGACGTAGCTCCAAGAAAAGATTTTATTACTAGCAATGCTTTAGAAGTAGCAAATTTAGATATTTAATTTTTTAGATGAAACTTTCTACTCTCTTTAGACTAGAAGAAAACTTACATTTAGATAAAAAAACATTAGTAAGTTTAAGGTGGATTGCCATTGTAGGTCAACTAATTGCATTAAACTTTGTTTATTATTATTTAAAATTAGAGCTGCCGATAGTTGCCACACACATTGTTGTATTTGTAGGATTAATTACAAATTTAGTTTTACAATTTAAAATAAAAGAAAATCAACTAAAAGACTTATACTCAGCATTTTTTCTTATTTACGATTTATTTCAATTAACTTTCTTACTTTATTTGACTGGTGGAATTTTTAATCCATTTTCATTTCTTATGATTGTACCCTCAATCGTTTCTTCAACTTTTCTTAGTATGGGCACTACAATAATTTTAGGCACATTAACAATAACTTCATTATTTTTTTTAAAAAATTATCATAAATTTTTACCTGGCCTGGATGCTTATAGTTTCAGTTTTCCACAATATTATTTAGAAGGTATTTTAATTTCTATTGTTATAGGGTTAATTTTTTTAAGTTATTTTGGAATAAGATTTTCAGGAGAAACTAAAAAAAGATCAGAAGCTTTAGAAAAACTTCAGCAGGTTATGGCAAGAGAATACCAACTTGACTCTCTGGGAGGCTTGGCTGCTGCTGCAGCTCACTCACTAGGAACTCCTCTAGCAACTATCTTAGTGGTAGCAAAAGAGTTAAAAAAGGAAATTGGAGATAAATCAAAGCACGCTAAAGATCTTGAGCTTTTAGTTAGTCAATCTAAAAGGTGTAGTGACATCTTACGTCGAATTTCAAGAAAAGAAATAGAGGACGATCAATTCATCAACATAGTAAAAGTAGAAGATTTGTTAGAGGAAATTATTATTTCATTCCAGGAAACTTCCGAAGTAAAGATAAATCTAATATCCGACGAAGATAAAAACAAAATTAACATTAAACGAGCACCAGAGTTAGTTTATGGGTTAAGAAATTTTATAGGGAATGCAGTAAAGTTTTCTAAAAGTAGAGTTAAGATTGTTTTAAAAAGTGACGAAAAGACAATTGAAATCAAAATAAATGATGATGGTCCTGGAATTCCAGAGGATATAATAAAAAAAATTGGAGAGCCCTATATTAAATCAAAATCTAAAGAATTAAGCTCAAATTCAGGACTTGGGTTGGGAACGTTTTTAGGAAAAACTTTGTTAGAAAGAAAAAATGCGAAATTACTATTCAGAAGTAGTGGAGAATTAGGAGGAGCACTGGTTATTATTAGCTGGAGACCAAAAGATTTTATTAGCGCTTAAATTCAAAAGTATAAGAAAGTATTTTGTAAGCAAGTTTTGCCACTAAAAAATTATAAGAGTTAAAACCCTTAATTGGTGATAATTCATTAATATCAGCACCAACAATGTTTGAGTTTTTCGCAGCAATTTTAATAATGTTTAAAGTTTCATCCCATAGCAGCCCACCTGGTTCAGGAGTTCCTGTTGCCGGCATAATACCTGAATCTAGACCATCTACATCAAACGTTAGGTAAACAGTTTTATTTTTTATTATTTTTACAAATTTTTTTAAGTCCCACTTTAATTTATCTTTAGCCCAAAAAATATTAATTCTTGCTTTATTTTTTTTTAAATAAGGTATTTCACTTTCAGAAATATTTCTAATGCCAAAAGAAATAATAGACACATTTTTATAATCTAGACATCTTTTGATAGCTGATGCATGTGAAAATTTTTCACCATTGTAACTTTCTCTTAAATCCGCGTGCGCGTCAAAATGTAATAAGCAAATTTTTTTATGTTTTTTTACAAATGGTGCAATACATCCAGGAGTAATGGAATGTTCTCCACCAAAAGTCATTGGAAAAAGTTTTTTGTCTAAGATTTCTTGATTTATTTTAGACATCTTATTAAGTGCCTTTTTAATATTTTTATCAATTTTAAATGGTTTTAAAGTTTTAATGCCTATTTTTTTATAAGGTTCACAGTTTAATTCTTCGTCATAAAGCTCTACCTGGTGAGAAGCTCTAATGATCTCCCTGGGTCCATTTTTAGTTCCACCTCCATAACTAACAGTTTTTTCAAGGCCAAAAGGAACAACTACAACTTTTTCTTTAAAATTGACTTTATTATCAATTCCTAAAAAACCATTTTTATTTGAAAGATATTTCACTATTTAAATATTTTTGAAAAGTTTTTTCTGTTTCTATTTTCCCAATGTTTGCGATGGTATGCATCACTTGCAATTAAAGGCAATACGCTTGTCGCTTCAGCAAATACCATTTGTTCTTTTGTTACATCCACTTTACCCCATGAGCTTGCCTCTTTTAATGTGGAACTACTACAAGCCCCATCACGAGCATCAGCAACAGTAATTTGAATAGCATATTTATGCATATCTACTTTTTTCCCCAACAACTCTGCACACACAACAGTGTCCTGAACAAAGTTTTTTGGAACGCCACCTCCAATCATTAATAAACCAGATTGTTTAGATTGTAGTTTAATTTCAGTTAGCTCCCTAAATTCGCGAATAGAATCTATAGTCATGTGTTTATTTGGATTTTGCTCTTGATGCATCACCAATCCAAAACCTGCTGAGCTATCTGTAAAAGCTGGACAAAAGATCGGAACATCGTTGTCATAAGCGGCCTCAATCAATGAACTTTTCTTCTTTCCATTAGTCTTCAAATATCTGCCAAGCTCTTTAATAAACTCTCTAGAAGTGTACGATCTAGGCTCCAGAGTATTAGCTATGTCACATATGGCCTTATCACAAGCTTGGAGCTCTTCTTCATCAATGTAAGTATCGTAAATTCTATCTATATAGTTGTCTCTAAGAACAGTATCATCTTGAAACTGAGAGCCTTGATAGTGCTTGAAGCCTAAAGCTTCAAAAAAATCCATATCAATTATAGAGGCTCCAGTAGCAACAATAGCGTCAATCATGTTATGTTTGACAAGATCTGTGTATAAATCCATACATCCGCCTGCAGATGTAGATCCAGCTAATGTTAAGAAAATTGAGCAATCTTTATCAGCTAGCATTTCATTATAAATACCAGCAGCTCTAGCCGTGTCTCTAGAAGTGAATGACATTTTACTCATTCCATCAATGATTTTTCTAGCATCAAATGATTTAATATCAATATGTTCTACAGGATTGTTAAGAAGAGGTTTTTTGTTATGTCCTATATTATTAGGATTATTTTTTTTGTCCATTAAGCAACCAAGTATTTATCTTTACCTGAAGCTTCATATAGACTCACAATTGGTTGGTCTGCTAGCTCAAAAATTTCATCTGAATAGAAGCCGTTAAATCTAGTTCTAAAAGTTAGACCATAAGCACCCAGCTGTCCTAGTTCTATATAATCACCTTCTTTAATATTATTTGGCAATAAGAAAGGACCTTTCATAAAGTCCATGCTATCACACGTTGGTCCATAAAAATTAAAAGCTGTTAATTTTTTTGACTGCACCCTACCATTTGAAATCATCTTGGAAGGGAGAATAAAGTTAGGAACTCCAGCATCAAACAAAGTTCCATAGGTACCGTCATTAATATAAAGCTTTTGTTTTTTTCGCAGATTTACTTTTACTATAGTAGATCCACTCTCAGCAACTATTGCCCTTCCAGGCTCGCAAATTAATTGAGGTGTTTCTGGTAAATTTAATTTTACAATTGATTTTTTAATTTCATCTAAATAATTTTCAAGTGGTTCAGGATTTAAATCGGGATATATTGAAGGAAATCCACCGCCAACATTTATAATATCTGGTATGATTTTAGTTTTTTTAATTATGTTTCCAACTTCATTAATTGCTTTAGCAAAAGATATTTTATGCATACATTGAGAACCAACATGAAAACTAATTCCAATTTTGTTAGAATGTTCTTTACAAAGTCTTACGAGCCCAAGGGACTCACTTGCATGAGCTCCAAATTTTCTAGACAAGTCAATTTCAGCATGTTCATTTGAAATAGCAATTCTTATATAAAGAGTTAAATCTTTCGCATGGTTAGTTGCTTCTAGAATTTTGATTAATTCATCTTTAGTATCAAGTGCAAAATCTCTAATACCTAAATTAAAATAAGCTTCTGAAATATCATTTCTACTTTTTACTGTGTGCATATAATAAATATGTGCATCAGGTTTTAATTTTTTTATTAGTAAAATTTCATTTATTGAAGCGGTATCGAAATCTTTTATTCCATTATTAATAATATGCTTTAAAACTTCCTCATTTGGATTAGTTTTTACTGCATATAAAACTTTTCCTGGAAAATTATTCTTAAAAAATTGAGTTGAAGTTTTTAAAGATTCTGGGCGTATGCAATACACCGGATAATCTGGACTTAAACTGTTAACTAATTCGTTAACGTCTTTAAATTTCTGCATCTCATGTGTCCCTCTATATATTTACACAAAAAGTTTTTAAAAAATTTACAAAAAAACCTTATTAATTCGTTATTTAAGGTTTTTTGAATTAATGTAAAGTAAATAATGCAGTGCAGCGTGGTTGATAATTTTAAGAGAATCACCATATAAGTATTAGATGAAAAATCTAAACACAGAATTAAAAGGATTAAAAATTTCAGACTTTGAAGATAAAAGCCTGTTGATACTTGACGATGACGACCCTTTTCGTAATAGGCTCGCTAGAGCTATGGAAAAGAAGGGATTTCAAGTAAAAGAGGCCAAAAGTGTTGAAGAGGGCCTTAAAATCGCTGAGAGTGAACCTACTAATTTTGCTCTTGTTGATCTCAGACTCGAGGATGGTAGCGGACTAGAGGTAGTTAAGGCGCTTCATAAGTCCAAGAAGGATAGCCGCATTGTTATGCTAACTGGCTATGGAAATCTACCTACAGCTGTAGCAGCGGTAAAAGCTGGAGCGATAGATTATATTGCAAAACCCGTAGACGCAGATGATGTAGAGTCGGCTCTACTAGCTTCACCCGAATCAAAAGCTAAACCACCAGAAAACCCAATGTCAGCAGACAGAGTTAAGTGGGAACACATTCACCGAGTATTTGAGTTATGTAATAGAAATGTCTCTGAGACCGCAAGAAGACTTAAGATGCACAGAAGAACTCTACAACGTATTCTTTCTAAGCGATCACCCAGATAATTATCTTAAATACTGGTTTATTTTTTTAAGTTTAGACAAGCTAAATAAAACTATCAGAACTTTAAATAACTCTGCAAATAAAAAAGGTTGAACACCTAATTGGATAAGAGGTTTTTCCCATCCAATTAATACTCCCAACCAAAGTATTCCAAAAAGATATATAAAACTTGTTGAAAAAGTTAATTGTAAAAATTTTTTGAATATATTCCCTTTAAATTCAAAGTTTCCAGCAAAATAAACAGTAAAAAGAAAACCTATCAAATAACCCATTGTAGGTCCGGTAAAATAAACTAGACCAATACCTTTTTCAGGAGTACCAGAAAAAACAGGCAATCCTATTATACCCTCAAACAAATAAAGCAAAACCGTCGCTAGACCTAACTTCCAACCGAGTGTAATCCCCAAAAGAAGAACTACCAAAGTTTGCATAGTCATAGGAACGGGATAAAAAGGAATCTTAATTTTTGATGAAATTGCTAAAAGAACTGTACCTAGTAAAGCTATAAATACATTTTTAATTATTTTTGACTGCTTAAAATCTTTTATTAATTCCATAAGACGTGAGTTTACTTTTTTTTTTACTAAAATCTAGTGATTTGTTAGTTGCACAAAAACATCTTCTAGGTCACCATCTTCAGTAGTTATATCTAGTATTTTAATGTTATTTTTTTTCAAAACATTTGCTACGTCATCAAATTTATAGGAGTTTTTTTCATATATAGCTGTTATAAAGTTGTTGGATTTTAAATTAAATAACACACCTGATAAATTTAAGCCTTTTTTATCGTAACCTTCTAAAACTTTAAAAGTGATTTTTTTGGTTTGAATTCTATCTAATAATTTTTGTGTGGTGTCTAGTGCAACTAAATTTCCTTTATCAATAATTGCTATCCTGTCGCACATTTCTTGTGCTTCAAAAAGATAATGTGTAGTTAAAATAATTGTTACACCTTCTTTATTTAAAGCTTTAACATTCTCCCAAAGATTTTTCCTTAACTCTACATCAACGCCAGCTGTAGGTTCGTCTAAAACAAGTATAGGCGGTTGATGCACCATAGCTTTTGCAATTAACAATCTTCTTTTCATTCCGCCAGACAAACTTCTTGCATAGGAGTCTGCTTGTTTTTCTAATGCAACCATTTTTAATATAATATCTGTAATTCTATCTTTTTGTGGAACACCGTATAAGCCTGCTTGTAACTCTAATAATTGTCTGGGACTAAAGAATGCGTCCAAGTTAACTTCTTGTGGAACAATTCCTATCGAGGCTCTAACTTGCCTAGGATTTAAATCTAGATCAAATCCCCATACATTAATTTTACCTTCTGTTTTACTAACTGTGCCTGCAAGAATGCTCAAAAAAGTAGTTTTTCCAGCTCCATTTGGACCAAGCAGACCAAAAACTTCTCCCTGCTTAACTTCAAAACTTAAGTTGTTTAGAGCTTTATTTATAATACTTGTTTTGTTATTTTTGGAATAAATCTTAGTTAAGTTTTCAACACTTAAAGCAATTTTGTTCATAGTTTATTTAATTATATCACGAAATAAATAAGGTATTATAAATATTAAATTTATGACTTCCTTAAAAAAAACAGATCATTTTTATTTGATTGATGGTTCGGGGTATATATTTAGAGCCTATTATGCTCTGCCTCCACTTTCAAGAAAAAGCGATGGCCTCCCAACAGGCGCTGTAAGCGGATTCTGCTCAATGCTTTTTAAACTATTGGAAGACTCAAGATCTGACGATTCAATACATAAGCCTACACATTTTGCTGTAATCTTTGACTCCGCAAAAAAAAATTTTCGAAATGATATCTACAGTGATTACAAAGCAAACAGAACCGAGGCACCAGAAGATCTAGCTCCTCAATTTGAATACATTAGAAAAGCAGTTAAAGCTTTTAATCTACCCTCTATAGAATTAATAAACTATGAAGCTGACGATCTTATAGCGACTTACGCTAAGCAGATAATAGATGCCGGAGCTAAAGTAACAGTAATTTCTTCAGACAAAGATTTAATGCAGTTGGTATCTGAAAAAACTAGACTTTACGATCCAATGAAAAATAAAGTTTTAGGAGAGAAAGAGGTGTTTGAAAAATTTGGTGTAAAACCTAACCAAGTTATTGATGTTCAATCTTTAGCGGGTGATTCTTCTGATAATGTACCTGGCGTTCCTGGCATAGGAGTAAAAACAGCTGCAGAGCTTATTAATAAATATAAAACTCTAGATATTTTATTAAAAAATATTAAAGAAATTACTCAAACAAAAAGGAGAGAAACACTTCTAACAAACAAAGATAAAGCTATTCTTAGCAAACGATTAGTTACTTTAAAAGACGATGTGCCCGTAAAAGACGTACCTCAAAGTTTTATCATGAAACCAGTAGACAAGGATAAACTTTTTGATTTTCTCAGAGAAATGGAGTTCAACAGATTATTAAGTCAGGCCATTAGTTTTTATGGAGAAAGCCAAAATCTAATCTCAGATAAATCTACTCAAGGTAAAAAAAAGGTTGATAATAAAGTCAATGTTAAAAAATATGACTGTATTTTAGATGAGAAAAGTTTAGATAAGTGGATTAAAATTCTAGAGGAAAAAACAGTAATAGCAGTAGATACAGAGACATCGTCATTAAATCCTTTAGAAGCAGAATTAGTTGGTATTTCATTTAGCTACGAACAAAATAAAGCTTGCTACATACCTCTAGCTCACAAAGAAAAAAGCTTAAAAAAAGAATTAGTTTTAAGAAAAATTAAATCTATCTTAGAAGATCCAAGTATAAAAAAAGTTGGGCAGAACATTAAATTTGATCTTATTATTTTAAAACAAAACGGAATTGATATTAATCCAATAGAAGATACCATGCTGATTTCTTATACTTTAGATGCAGGGAGTAATCGACATAACATGGATACCTTAGCCGAACTTCATTTAGGCCATAAAACAATAACTTTTAAGGAGCTGGTAGGAACTGGAAAAAATAAATTAAATTTTGCTGATATAGATATTATGAGAGCGACAGAATACGCTGCAGAAGACGCTGATATAACACTAAGATTATACGAAAAATTAAAAGAGAGACTTGATGAAGAAAAATTAAATAAAGTTTATGAATATTTTGAAAAACCCATGATTAAATTATTAGCAAAACTTGAATCTAATGGAATCAAAGTGGACGCTGGGCAACTTAAAAAATTGTCAGCAGAGTTTGAAAAAAAGTTAAAAAAAATAGAAAAAGATATATTTGTTATAGCAGGCAAAGAATTTAATATTGGTTCCCCAAAGCAGCTTGGGGAAATTATTTATAATGACTTAAAAATCGCAAAACTTAAAAAAACTAAAAAAGGAAGTTTAGCTACGAATGCAAATGTTTTAGAAGATTTAGCTTTCACCGGACATAAATTCCCAAATCTAGTTTTAGAATGGAGACAGGTTTCTAAATTAAAAAACACCTATACCGACGCATTGCAAGAACACATAAATTCTAGAACTAAAAGAGTACACACCTCTTTTCTGCTAGCAGCAACGAACACAGGTAGGTTAGCATCAAGCGATCCAAATTTACAAAATATTCCAATTAAGTCAGAACACGGTAGGGAAATTCGAAAGTCTTTTGTAGCAGAAAAAGGTAACGTACTAGTTTCTGCAGACTACAATCAGATTGAGATGAGAATTCTTGCTGATATGGCTGATGTTAAAGAACTAAAAAAAGCATTTAAAAATAATGAGGATATTCATAGTTTAACAGCCAGCCAAGTTTTTAATGTGCCAATTGAAAAAGTTAATGAGGAGCTAAGAAGAAAAGCAAAAGCTATCAATTTTGGCATTATCTATGGAATAACTCAATATGGATTAGCAAAGCAAATATCAGTATCAAATCAAGAAGCCTTAGATTTTATTAATGCATATTTTAAAAAATTTCCTGAAATTAAAGACTATATGAATTCAACAATTAAATCTTGCAGAACTAAAGGATATGTAAATAATATTTTTGGGAGAAGAATTCATCTTAAAGGAATTAATGATAAAAATTTTAGCGTTCGAAGTTTTCAAGAAAGGGCAGCTATCAATGCTCCTATACAAGGATCAGCAGCTGATATTATTAGGCTAGCAATGATCAAGCTGGATGAATTAATCGATAACGATAAAAAATTCAAAACTAAAATGCTTTTACAAATCCATGATGAACTTATCTTTGAATGCTCTAAAAACGATAAAGAATATACACAAAAAATAATTAAAGAAGCTATGATGTCTGTTTCAAGCTCAGATTACCATATGTTCTCCATACCATTGAATGTAAGTATCAACTCAGGCCTTAATTGGGGGGAGGCTCATTAATTAGATTTATAAGCGCCTAAATTTTGACAATTTAATTATAAAAATTAAAATTATATTATGGCTCAAACAATTGCTCTGGTAGATGATGATCGAAATCTTTTAACTAGCATTAGTATCGCTTTAGAGAGAGAAGGGTTTAAAGTTCAAACATATATTGATGGTGAAACAGCATTAAATGGATTAACCAGAAACCCCCCTGATCTTGCTATCATCGATATTAAAATGCCAAGAATGGATGGAGAAGAACTTTTAACACGTTTAAGAAAAAAAATGTCAATACCGATAATATTTCTCACCTCAAAAGATGATGAAGTAGATGAGCTTCTAGGCCTAAAATTAGGAGCAGATGATTTTGTTAAAAAGTCTGGTGGCTTTTCTATGAAAGTTTTGATCGAAAGAATAAGAGTTCAGCTTAGAAAAAAAACTGGCGTTGATGATGACTCCAAAAATCTAATAGCTCACGGAAAATTAAAATTGGATCCTGCGCAATTAGAATGTGAATGGAACGAAAAAGCTTTACCCGATAAGTTGACTACAACAGAGTTTTTGATTGTTAAAGAGCTTGCCAAAAGACCTGGCGTGATTAAAGAAAGGGCTCATTTAATGGATATAGCCTACAAAGAAAATACAGAAATTGAAGATAGAACTATCGATAGTCACATAAAACGTATCAGAAAAAAATTCAAAAAAGTTGATGATAAATTTTCAGCAATTGAAACAAGGTATGGAAGTGGGTATAGATGGAATGTTAGTTAATGATCCAAAAAAAATCAGCATCTATATTAAAAAAGTTTTTATTATTTAACTTATTAGTTTTTTCAGTACTAGGGCTTCTTACATACATTTATCTTCAAGCTATTCAGCCAAGTTTAGTAAAAGAAAAATCAATAAATCACTTAGTGGTTATTAAAAATACCACTGATCATTTACAAAGACTAAATATAAATTTTAATGAAGACGGATTAAGTACTTTTTTATTATCAGCCAGATTTTTATTTCAAAGCTTAGATAGAGTTCAGTTTTTTAATTTAGAAGGCAATCTTATTGGAGATACTGATATGTTAGATTTAGATCAAACTGTTTTCTCCAGATCTGAATTAATCATTGAAGAAAATATTAATAGTACAAATATAAATCAATCAAAAAATAATACAGACAGTGATACAAACAACGCGTTAGATTATTATAAAGAAGTTAAAAAAACTATTTTAAATAAATTACAAAATGAGCCTTTAGTTATTGAAAGCAAAGTTAAAAAAGATTTTTTTGTTCAAACTTTGAGCAAAGTTTTGATAGACAGCGAAACAGTCGGCTACATTTTAGTTGGTGAACAATCTAATGAAATATTAGTAGCTGTTGATGAAAGGAAAGATTTTATAATTAGAACTGTTCTGGCAGTGGCGGTAGTAATTTTAATTTTTTCAGTTTTTTTAAATAAATATATCTTAAAACCAATAAGCTTTTTAGTTAAGTATACAGAGTCAATTAAAGCTAAATCTAATCAACCTTTAAATATAGATAATTTTTTCATTAGGAGAGATGAAGTAGGAAAGCTAACACAATCAATTCATGAGATGACACTAGATCTTCAAAAAAGAACAAATCGAGCTGAAACTTTTTCTACAGATTTAGCACACGAGATTAGAAACCCACTGGCTTCATTGAAAGGGGCTTCAGAGATGTTAGACAAAACACCAAAACAAAAGGATCGAGTAAAATTATTAAATATTATTGACCATGACGTAGAAAGAATAGAAAGATTAATTACAGATTATACCCAAATGCTTAAAGATGAAGCATCATTATCAAGAGAAAAAATGATTAAAGTTGACATAAATTTAATTATTAAAAATGTTACAGATGATTTCAGGCAAAATATTACAAGTTTAAATAAAAAAATTGAAATTGAGATTATCAATAAAAAGAAGAAGCAAAAAAACTATTATATTTTAGGCATTGAAAATAGAATAGAGCAAGTTATTGCGAATCTTTTAGATAATGCTATCTCTTTCAGCGAATCTAATAGTAAAATAATAGTTGAAATAGACGAAATTAAAAATAAATTTTTAATCGTCTTTAAAGATCAAGGACCAGGTTTCAAGGAAAAAAATATAGAGAATATATTTAAAAGATTTTACAGTAATAGACCTAAAAATTTTGGAGAGCATTCAGGATTAGGTCTTAATATAGCAAAAAATATAGTTGAACTTCATAACGGTAAAATTAAAGCATTAAATAGGACAGATATTAAAGGGGCACAAATTGAACTAACACTACCAAGGCATAGTTAGGATTGCTGCTTGCTAAGAATAAATTATATTGTTAAAAGACCCGCAGAATATGAGCGATTTTAAAGTTAAAGATATAAGTTTAGCTGATTTTGGAAGAAAAGAAATTTCTTTAGCAGAAACTGAAATGCCAGGTTTAATGGCATTGAGAAAGGAATATAAAAAAAAACTTCCTTTAAAAAATGCAAAGATTTTAGGCTGTCTACATATGACTATACAGACAGCTGTTTTGATTGAAACATTAGTTGAACTTGGGGCTGAAGTGAGATGGTCTTCATGTAATATATTTTCAACTCAAGACCATGCAGCTGCAGCAATTGCTAAAGTGGGTGTACCAGTGTTTGCTTGGAAAGGTGAAACCGAAGAGGAATATTGGTGGTGTGTAAAACAAACAATTGAAGGTAAAAAAGATTGGAAACCAAATATGATTTTAGATGATGGAGGAGATCTCACCGCGTTAATGCACAAGGATTACAAAGATTTACTAAAAAATGTTAAGGGTGTTTCAGAGGAAACTACAACAGGTGTATTAGCTTTAAAAAAAATGGAAATTAATAAAACTCTACTGATACCTGCTATAAATGTTAACGACTCCGTAACAAAATCTAAGTTTGATAATTTATATGGCTGCAGAGAAAGTTTAGTTGATGGTATTAAAAGAGCAACTGACGTTATGATGTCAGGGAAAGTAGCTATTGTAGCTGGGTTTGGTGATGTTGGCAAAGGAAGTGCCGCATCATTAAGACAGAGTGGAGCAAGAGTAATGGTTACAGAAACAGACCCTATTTGTGCTCTTCAAGCTGCAATGGAAGGTTATGAAGTTGTTCTTATGGACGATGCAATAAAGGATGCCGATATTGTTGTAACAGCAACAGGAAACAAAGATATTGTTACAGCTGATCACATGCGAATGATGAAGGATCGAGCTATACTTTGCAATATTGGTCACTTTGATAATGAAATACAAGTTGATGCCCTAAAAAATTATAAATGGGATGAAATTAAACCTCAGGTTCACGAAATAACACTACCAAGTAATAAAAGAATTATTTTATTAGCCGAAGGAAGATTGGTAAACTTAGGCTGTGCAACTGGCCACCCGAGCTTTGTGATGAGTGCTTCGTTTACCAACCAAGTGATTGCTCAAATAGAATTATGGAACAATTCTGAAAAATATGAGAAAAAAGTTTATGTGCTACCCAAACATTTAGATGAGAAAGTGGCCACACTTCATTTAGAAAAAGTAGGAGCTAAATTAACGAAGCTTAGTAAAGAACAGGCAGACTACATAAGCGTTAAAACCGCAGGTCCATTCAAACCTGATACTTATCGCTACTAACTAGTAGCAAATGATCATAAAATCTTTAGATCAATTAGACCAAATTTCTCAAAAGATTATAGAAAAAATTAACAAGCAAGATTGTATATTGCTATTTGGAGAAATTGGAGTAGGAAAAACTACTTTGACTAGAGGAATAATAAATAATTTACAAATTCAAAATAAAATAAATGAGACAGAAGTTTTAAGCCCAACTTTCAATATAGTTTATGAGTATGAGGTAAAAAATTTAAAAATAATGCATTATGATCTGTATAGATTAAAAACAGATAAGGAAGTTAAGCAATTAGGTATATTTGATCAGGATGTAAATAGTGTTAAAATTATAGAGTGGGCTGAAATTATTAAGAACAAACCAGAAGATAGATTAGAAATTTATTTAACTTATAAAAACGAAGAAGATATAAGAGTAATCGAATTTAAATCATTTGGAAAATGGAAAAAATTTAATGCAAGTTAAGTTAAAAAAAATTTCAAGTGATGCTTCATTCAGAGAATTTTATAGAATTCAAAAAAATTTATTATCATCTATTTTAATTAGAGCTAATAAAGATAAATTTAAAAACTTAATAGTCTACGCAGCTGTCAACAAGCTTTTAACAAACAATAAAATTAAAGCACCAAAACTTTTAAAAGAATATTTTAAAAATAGTATGATGGAGATAGAAGATTTGGGCACCCATTCATTTCTTGATTATATAAAGCATAAAAAAAATAAATTTAATGATTATAAAAAACCTTTTAAAGTAATTTTTAAGCTACAAAATATAAAGCTGAAAAACTTTATTAAGTTAAAAAAATATAAAATTAAAATTAATAGTTATAACCGAGCAGCACTTCATAAAGAATCTGATTTATTTTTTCAGTGGTATTTAAAAAATAATTCAAATTTTCCTTTTCTTAGTAAATTAGAGGGTAAAATTAAAAATGAGTTAAATAATCTTTACAAAAAACTTTATTTTCAAAATCGATGTTTTGTTCATAGAGACTTTCACGCTTCAAACATTATGGTTAAAAAAAATAATATCGGTTTAATTGACTCACAAGACATCATGAAAGGAAATTTACTTTACGATGTAGCATCTCTCATCGATGACGTAAGAATAATTTTACCAGTAACTTTAAAATCTAAGCTTTTTGATTATTACCTTTCTAAAACCACAAAAATAAAAAAAATTGAAAGAAACTATGCTAAAAATGATTTTGATATTCTATCCGTACAAAGAAACCTTAAGATATTAGGTATTTTTGTGAGGCTTTACAAAAGAGATAATAAATCAAATTACCTTAAGCTTTTACCTTACACTTGGCGATTATTAGATTTAAGACTTAAAAATCCAATATTTAATAATTTAAAAAAATTATTAGATGAAGCTGTTCCTAGAAAAAATAGAAAAAAGGTTAAATTTTAATGCAGATTAGAAAAGCAATGATACTTGCGGCTGGTTATGGAAAAAGAATGCTGCCACTTACTGAAACAGTGCCAAAACCATTAATAAAAATAGGTCCAAAAAATCTCTTAGAAAGATCTGTTGAACTATTAATAAAAATTGGGGTTAACGAAATAGTTATAAATATTTATCATTTATCAAATGAAATTGAAAAATTTATAAAAAAAAAAAAATATGAAGCTACCATTACTTTAATTAAAGAATCAAAATTACTTGATACTGGAGGGGGAATTTTTAATGCAACAAAACAATTTAAAGACGAACCATTTTTTGTATTAAATCCAGACACAATTTGGAACAAGAGTTATTATGAGGAACTTAAAGTGCTTGAAAATTTTTATTTTATAAACAAAAAGTCAGTATTATTACTAGTTGATAAAACAAAAAGTTATGACAAATCTTTTAAAGGAGATTTTAATTTTTCAGACCATCAAATCATTAAACGAGAAAAAAAAAATAATTATATTTTTACAGGTGCTCAAATTATAAATAGATCTATTTTTAGCGAAATGCAGGAGGAAATCTTTTCAATGAATTTAATTTGGGATCAGTTGATTAAAAAAAAAGAATTACTTGCCCAAGAAAGCAATCAAACTTTTTTTCATTTAAATACATTTACGGTATTTAAAGAATTAGAAAAATTAAAATTTATTGATTAATTATAATTTCCTTTTTTCTCGTTTTATCTAAATAATTGATATTTGAGATTTTTAAATTTTTATCAAACTCAACAACTAAAGGATTACCAGTTGGAATCTCTAATTCATTTATTTTTTTATCAGAAATATTTAATAAATTTTTACAAAGAGCTCGTAAAGAATTTCCGTGAGCAGCAATTAAAATATTTTTATTGTTTTGTAAATCAGGTTTAATTTTTTTTTCATAAAAAGGTATTACCCTATGATATGTATCTTGTAAGGATTCTGTATGAGGTATTTTATCCTTTGGAATATTTATATTTCGAGAGCTAAATAAAAGTTGATTTTTATCATTTTCAGGCATTGGTGGTGGCGCAACATCCCAAGATCTTCTATACTTTTTGAATTGATCTTCACCAATTTTTTTCTTCGTCTCTTCTTTATTTAGTCCGGTCAAAGAGCCATAATGTCTTTCATTGACCTCCCAAGAAGTATTTAAATCAAGTTTTAAACTATTTTCTTGAAGTATAACTTCTAGTGTTTTGATTGCTCTTTTTAAGAACGATGTATAAGATTTATCTATATTTATTTCGAGACTTTTAATTAACTGTCCTGATTTCTTTGCCTCTAAAATACCTGTTTCAGATAAATCAACATCCACCCACCCTGTGAATCTATTTTCAGCATTCCAAATACTTTGACCATGTCGCACTAATATTAATTTACTCATAATAGTTTATTAATTAATAGCATGTACTATATTTAAGTAAGTATGAAAAATAATATATTAAAATTTATCATATATTTATATTATTTATCTCTTATTGTTCTATTAATTCTTTACTTATTTCCTGGAAGTATAATTGGTCACTTCTTTTACGGAGACTCAAGTATTCAACCTAATTTAATTAAAAATCCAGTAGGGACATCTATAAATCATTTTTTTTATTTTAGTTTTTTATCTTTTTTAGGATTTATTTATAATTTAAATAAAAAAAAATTTATTAACAGTATTTTTTTCCTGCTTATCCTTTCTATACTTCTAGAACTATTTCATTTTTTTATTCCAAATAGAGCATTTGAATTTAATGATGTCATAGCCAATATTACAGGTGTTGTAGTTGTATATTTTTTATTTTTCTTAAAAAAAAAGATTACTAAATGAAAAAATTAAATATCAGTCTCATAATATTATTAATTCTAAGTTCAAAAATATTAGCTAGCGAGATATCTGGAATCCCTGTTATCACAGATGGTGATACTATTAAGATATTTAACACACGTATTAGATTTCATGGAATAGATGCTCCTGAAAAAAAACAACTTTGTATTAAAAATTTGAATGAATATAATTGTGGTAAAGAAGCGACGGATGCATTAGTTAATAAAATTGATGGAAAAAAAGTATTGTGCAAAGCGCAAGACCGTTTAGATAGATACAAAAGATATATAGGCGTTTGCTTCGTTGGAGAAGTTAATTTAAATAAATGGATGGTCAGAAATGGCTATGCCGTGGCATTTAGAAGATACTCTAAAGATTATATTGAAGATGAGAATTATGCCAAAAAAAATAAACTTGGATTATGGTCAGGTAGCTTTATTCATCCAGAAAAGTGGAGAAAGCTTAATTAAATTCTTGTATATAATAATAAGTGATTCATTTAAAAAAATTCAAATTCTATTTATGTGTTTTTTTTATTTTTTCAGCGTGCTCATCAATTCCTAAAAATACAAAAAATAGTTGCGCTATCTTCGAAGAAAGATATCTTTGGTACAAACACACTAAAGCCTCTTATGAAAAATGGGGTGCGCCTATTCACTTACAGCTTGCTTTTGTTAAAAAAGAAAGTGATTTTAATTGGTTAGCAAAGCCACCAAGAAAAAAATTATTCAAGGTGATACCTTTTAAAAGACCATCTAGTTCATTTGGTTACTCCCAGGCAGTAGTGGGTACTTGGGAGCAATATAAGAGAGAAACAAATAATAAATTGGCTACACGTGCGAGGTTCAAAGACTCTGTAGATTTTATAGGATGGTACGTCAACAAGACCTCTAAACTTCTTAAAATTCCGAAAGGTGATGCCTACAGGCAATATCTTGCGTATTATAAGGGGTGGGGTGATTATAAAAATTACAAAAAAGATAAGAAAGCTATTATTTATGCAAAGTCAGTTAAAGATCTAGCAAATACTTATAGAAAGCAGCTAACGATTTGTCAGAAAAACTTAAACAAAAATAAGTATATTATTTTTTAAGTTGCTTATTTAACTCAACCTCAACAGCATCTATATTTTTTTCATTTTTCCCGATAATAGAATAAATTGTTGGAATTACATAAAGTGTAAAAAAAGTTGAAAATAACATTCCGCCAAATATTGTTATACCAACTGTTAGTCTACTTGCTGCACCTGGGCCTGTTCCAATAATTAATGGCAATACTCCGAATATTGTTGAAAGGCTTGTCATTAAAATTGGTCTTAATCTTATTGTAGCTGCTTCAATTATTGCTTCTTCAAATTTTTTACCTTCTTTTCTAAGTTGATTAGCAAATTCAACAATAAGTATTCCATTTTTGGCAGATAGTCCTATTAAAATTATTAAAGCAATTTGACTATAAACATTTAAAGAGGAACCAACAACCAGCAAACCTAAGATCCCACCTAGTATAGCCATTGGGACAGTAAGCATGATTGTGAAAGGATGTCTCCAGCTTTCAAACTGCGCACACATAGCAAGGTAGGCGGTGATAAGAGCTAAAGCAAAGGTCAGATATAACTCATTGTTAGTTTTTTTATATTCTTCACTCTCACCTTTGTAAGCAATTTTAGCTTGAGGTACATTTTGTTGCACAACTGTATTTAAAAATTTTAATGCTTCGTCAAGTGAGTAATCCCCAACAAGCCTTGCAGAAATAGTTACTGCTTTTTGTCTATTATATCTTGCGAGAAACGGAGATTGACCTTCCTCACTGTAAGAGACTAAATTAGATATCGACACAAGTTTTTTATTATTTTTTGATCTTACAAAAACTTTACTTATACTCTCTGGTTCTTGTCTGTCTTTAATATCACCTTGCAGAATGATCGAATATTCCTTACCATCTTGCGTAAAAGTAGTAACATTTTTTGAGCCAAAAATTGTTTCAATCGTTCTTCCTATATCTTCTGTAGACACACCTAAATCTGCAGCTTTCTTTTGATCAATTTGAACATTTAATTGTGGTTTGTTTAAATCAAAATCATCTTGAATTGAAGTTAGACCAGGATTTTTTCTAGCTTCTTTTTTAATTATATTTTTCCATTCAATTAATTGATCATATGTGTTTCCAAGAATAACAAATTGTACTGGATTTTCTATACCACCAGTCCGTATGCCTTGTGGCATTACTGGAAAAGCAAGCACACCAGGCACACGTGAGATTTTCCCAAAAGATTCTCTCATTATTTTTACACCGTGCCGATCTCTCTTTCCCCAAGGTTCCAAAAGAACAATTATAAAACCACTATTAACCTGTTTAGAGGATCTGCCAAATCCAGGCACTCTCATAATTAATTTGCGGTACTCTCCTTTGCCCACTTCTGGTAGTAGCAGTTTTTCAATATCTTCGGCTTTGTCTTTTGTAAAATTAAACCCTGAACCTTGTGGTGCTTTAATAATAACAAAAAATGCCCCCCTATCTTCCGGTGCAATCAATTGTTTTTGAGTAAAATTAAACAAAAAGACAGTTAAAACTAATGTGCCCGCTAAAAAAGATATAATTATTTTTTTTTTATTTATCCAAACTGTGAGCGAAGACTTATATTCGCTAGTAACTAATTTTAAAAACTTCTCAAATTTAATAACTATCTTTGACTTATTCATATTTGGTTTCAAAAACTTACTTCCTAACATAGGACTTAAAGAAAGAGCTACAAAACTAGAAATAATTACTGCAGACGCAAGTGTGATTGCTGTTTGAGTAAACAAAACCCCGGTTATTCCTTTAATAAACACTAAGGGCACAAACACTGCAACAAGAACAACTGTTGTAGCGATAATAGCAAAAGAGACTTGTTTCGCACCTTTGTAAGCAGCCACTAAAGGAGTATCCCCTAACTCGATTCTTCTCACGATATTTTCAAGCATTACGATCGCGTCATCAACCACAATTCCGATTGCTAAGACCAAAGCCATTAAAGTAAAAAGATTAATTGAAAAATCAAAAATATATATAGATAAGAAAGTTGAGATTAATGAAACTGGCAATGCAATAATGGGAACAATAAGTGCTCTGATATTACCTAAAAAAAGATAAATAATTATAGTAACAAGGATTAATGCAATGATAAGAGTTTTATAAACTTCCTTAATAGCTGCTTTTATATAATTACTTCTGTCAAAAGACACCTCAAGTTCCGTTCCAGGTGGTAAAGTTGATTTAACTTCTTTTATTTTTTCTTTAATTCCGTTTGCTACTTTAATTGTATTTGCATCCGACTGTTGGTAAATTCCGATTCCTACAACTTGTTTTCCGTTACCTTTAAACAATGTCCTGGCTGACTCTGCTCCTACCTCAACTCTAGCTACATCTTCTAAAGTTATTATAGATCCGTCTTTTGCTCTTTTGAGGGGGAGTTTCTTATAACTACCTAACTTCTGGTAAGCTTTATCTAATTTAATTGTTAGATCAACGTCTTTAGATTCGATTCTTCCAGCTGGAAATTCAACATTCTCTTTTCTAAGCGCTTCCTCTACTTCTTGAGTAGTTAAATCTCTTGCGGCTAAGGCTAATGGATCAAGCCATACTCTAAGCGACAATTCTCTTTGTCCTCCAAGTCTTACTCTTCCAACTCCTGAAACTGTAGAAAAGCTGTCAGTTAAATATCTATCCGCATAATCTGTTAGTTCAAGGTCTGACATTGTATCTGAACTAAAAGATAACCACATTGTCGTTCTCATGCCTGCACTTTGTTTATAAATTTCAGGCTGTCCTGCCCCGTCGGGTAAATTATCTACAACCCTAGCTACAGAGCTCCTCACATCGTTTGTAACATCATCAAGGTCTAGTTTAGTTTCAAAAGTTAAAGTAATTCTAGAACTTTCATCTTCACTAAAAGAATCAATAGTCTCTAAGCCCGGTGTGCCTCCAACAAAGTCTTCAATCTTTTGAGTAATTTGAGTGTCGATAATTTCAGCTGAGGCTCCCTTGTAGTCAGTTTGAATTGTAACAACCGGTGGTTGGACATCAGGTAGTTCATCAGTTGGAATCTCTTGAAAAGTTACTAATCCAAAAATAACTAAAACTATACTCATTACAGAAGCTACGACAGGTCTTTTAATCGATAAATCTGTTAAGAACATTTTTTAATTATTTTTAGGTTTGATAATTTTAACTTTACCTTTGTCTCTTACTTTTGAAATCCCTTCACTGATCACTAAGTCACCTTCCGTGACACCCGAAAGCACCGAAACCTTTCCAAAATTTCTTTTTCCTATTTTTATATTTTTCTTTTCTACGTTTTCACCATTAACGACATAAACAAATGCAGTTTTACCTTGAATAGTAATAGAACTTTCCGGAACCCCTAGTTGTTCTATTTCATCGTAAATAACTTTTACAGTCATCAGTTGGCCAGGTATAATTTCAAATTTGGAATTATCAACTACAACTCTTGCTAAGATAGAACGTGTAGAGGGATCTACCCTTGAACTAACTGATTCTATTTTTCCATCAAATTTTTTATTAAATGCAGAGTTTGATATTTCTGCTTTAAGTCCATTCTTAAGAACACTTACATAATTTTCTGGAACTTTGATATCTATTACAATTTTTTTTAAATCATCTAGGGTAATAATTAAACTATTTGAACCTAGCACACCCTGAGCTATTTCTCTCTTGCCAATTTTCCCTTGAAAATCAGCAATAATATTTTCATCATTTTTCAATGCAATTATGATTTCATCTTTTTGAACAAACCTGTTTTCAATATTTAAATTACCAGCAATATCATCTTTTTTAACTCTGTATGTTTTTGAGTTTTGAGCTATAGCCGTTCCAAAGGTTTCTATACTTTTATAGAAATTTGATTTTACAACAGTTGCAACGATTACGCCAGGTGCAGGCCTTACACTAAATTTTTTTTTAAAATGTAATCCAATAAAGTGTCTTGCAGCTATAACTGCAAAGATTACTATAAACACTATTATTAAAAAAGTTTTTACTTTTGTCGAAGTTTTCATTTTTATTTAAGTCCATACTCTGACCAAGACCCATCATATATTATTGGATTTTTATCATTAATAATTTTATTAGCCATAGCTAAAATGCACGCAGTAACGCCGGAACCACAGGTGAATACTTGATTTTTTTCTTTTGAAATTTTTAAATCTTCAAAAATTTTTAGCAAAGCTTCTTTTGTCTTAAATGTATGATCAGATTTATTTATACATTCAGAAAAAGGTAAATTTAGAGAATTTTGAATATGGCCACCTTTTAAACCAGGCCGAGGCTCTGGTTCTTTTCCATCAAATCTTTTTTTTCCTCGAGCATCAACTAATTGAAAATTATTTGTTTTTATATTTTCATTAATTTGAAATTTATTTTTGACTAAATTTCTATTTTCGTTTGCTAAATAATAAGATTTATTTGAAGTTTCTAAATATTTGGATGTTTTTTTATGTTCTAGTTTCCATTTCTTAAAACCACCATCTAAAACAAAGATTTTTTCTGAATCATGGCCGAAGTAAATAAACATATACCAACATCTACAAGAACTAATAACATCTGAATTATCATATATAATTACTTTATCATCATTGTTAATTCCATAATTAGACATTATTATTTGCCACCTTTCCTTGTTTGGTAACATGTGAGGTAAAAAGTTTTTATCATCAGAATTTTTATCTAAATTAAAAAATTGAGCCCCTTGAATATGATCACTCAAGAACTCTTGCTCAGCGTCTCTTTTAGATACAGGCAAATGCCAGCTGGCATCTAAAATTTTAATGCTACTTAAATTTTTTTCAACCCAATCTGTAGAAACCAAAGACATCAAAGACCTCTTTTCATAATATATTTTTGATGATATTCTTCTGCTTTACAATAATTTTTTAACTCAGAGATTTTTGTTTCAATTTTTCCACTTATTTTTTCATCAAATAATTTTTTATATTCTTCAGCTAATTTTTTTTGTTCTTCATTCTCATAAAAAATTTCACTTCGGTATTGAGTTCCTACATCAGGATATTGCATATCCTTTTGTGTAGGATCGTGAATATTAAAAAAATATTCTAATATCTTTTCAAATGAAATTAATTTTTTGTCAAAAGTTATTTTTACAGTTTCGGCATGTCCTGTATTCCCTGTACAAATTTCTTCGTAAGTTACTTTTTTATTTTTACCCCCAGCATAGCCTACTTCAGTTTCGACGACGCCTTTTATACCTCGAAAGGTTTCTTCAGGTTTCCAGAAGCACCCAAGTGCTAAGTAACATTTTTGCATAATGAATTTAATATGTTAAAAAAGATAAAGGATATTAAATTGCTTACAAAAAATCAAATCGGCGTTTTATACATGGTAGCAAGTGTCATGTGCTTTGCAGTCATGGATCTTTGCGTTAAATGGCTTGACTATTATCCTTTCGGAGAAGTTTTTTTTGCGAGATTCTTTTTTGGATTAATTCCGATATTTTTAATCATACCAAGAGATAGGTGGTCTAACTTTTATAAAACGTCAAGACCGGGGCTTCATGCATTTAGAGCAATTTCAGGCACTATAGCATTTATTTGCATTTTCTTTGGCCTACGGAATCTACCCCTAGCAGATGTAGTTTCTCTAACTTTTGGTGGCCCGATTTTCGTAACAATCGCATCAATATTATTTTTGTCTGAAAAAGTTGGCGTTAAACGGTGGTCAGCTGTTTTTGTTGGTTTTATTGGAATGCTCTTGATTGTCCAACCAGCATTTGTAGAATTAAATTATTATTATCTATCTCCTCTTTTATTTTGTGTATTTTTTTCTGGTGTTGCAATAAGCGTAAGAGTCCTGGTTAAAACAGAACCTAATTATAGAATTGCATTCTATTTTACAATATTGTGTACGTTTGTTGGTCTCTGCACGCTACCTTACGGTTGGATAATGCCAACAAAATTTGATTTATTTTTATTTGTGATAATGGGTCTTTGTGGCAGTGTTGCAAATTTATTTTTAACCCAAAGTTACAGATTAGCAGAAGCATCTTTAGTAACACCCATTAAGTATCTAAGTTTAGTTTTTGCAATTATTTTTGGTTTGCTTATCTGGAAAGAAGTTCCAAAACCTTTAATGCTAGCAGGTTCTAGTCTTGTAATTTTAAGCTCACTGATAATATTTGTAAGAGAGAAAAAATTAAAAAAAGAAATTATTAATCCGAGAATATGAAAAACCCACCAGCTTACTGGAACAAAGCTAAAGCCTATCTTTCTAATAAGGATAAAGTACTCAAGCATTTAATTAAAAATTATAACACTGGTCATTTAGTCAGTAGAAACGATATTTTTTTTTCTTTATGTAAAAGTATTGTGGGGCAACAAATAAGCGTAGCAGCGGCAAATTCTGTTTTTTTAAAATTTAAAAAAAAATGCAGAGGAAAAATAAGACCAAAAATAGTTAATACTTTAAGTTTTCAAACTCTTAAGGAGTGTGGTTTGAGCAGGCAAAAAGTAAGAGGAATTAAGGACTTAGCTAAAAAATATTTAAATAAAAGTTTTAATCCCAATCTAATAAAAAAATTGAGTGATGAAGAAGCAATAGAGTACCTTTCAGAACTTAGGCAGATAGGTAAATGGTCAGCAGAAATGATTTTACTTTTTACTTTTAATAGACCTAATATTTGGCCAGTGCAGGACATTGGTTTATTGAGAGCAATTTCTAATAATTATAAAAAAAAATATTTTCCTCCAGAAATATTTGTAAACAAACTTTATAAAAAGTTTTCTCCCTACTGTTCTGTAGCTACCTGGTATTTATGGAGATCAATTGATAACGAACCTATTCAATACTAAATCCCTCCACAACTTGCAGGTTTCTTTCAGTCGTTTGTTTGGCTAAACTCCAAGCAGATTGATAATCATCAGAGTTGTAACATTTTTGCGCGGCCTCATAACTTGGAAATTCCCAAATAACAGTTCTAGGAAAGTTATCTCCTTCAAACACTTCATACTTTCCGCCTCGAACTAATGGTTTGCCCCCGTGCTTAATAATCGTTTCGGTTGCTTTCTTAGCGTAATCACCAAGATTGTTTGTATTTTCAATTTTTTTATATAACGCTATCCAATATCCTTTGCTCATTTACAATACCTCCAAAAAGATTTAATAAATTCTATGGCTGATAAACTCATCATAGATTGGAAAGAATATAATCTAATAGTTGAAAAATTAGCAATAAAAATTCATGAGAGCGGTTTCAAACCAACTATGCTTATCGGTATAATGAGAGGTGGTGCGCCTATTATAGATGTCTTGAGCCGAATTTTTAAACTTAAATGTGCTTATCTAGCAGTAGAGTCTTACACAGGGACAGGGGTTGAAGATCAACAAGGTGAATTAGTTTTTTCTAGAGAAATGAGCTCAACAGTACAGAACATGGGAGGCAGGCTGCTTTTGTGTGATGATCTTTCAGACACAGGCATTACTTTAAACAAAAGTGTTGATTGGTTAAGAAAATATCCTCCTATAAAAGATAATATAGAATCTATAAAAACAGCAGTGCTTTGGAAAAAAGCAGCGTCAACTTTTGAACCTGATTTTTGTGCGGAAAGATTAAAAGATAACCCTTGGATTGTGCAACCGTTTGAAAACTACGAAGAAGTAAGAATTGAAGATCTTTTAAAGAAACACAAAAAATAAGGGCCAGCTTTCACCAGCCCTTAGATTTAATTTTTAAGCAACATAAAAACTAGCTACACTTAAAGCAGCGATAACCCATATCGCAGGTGAAGTAGAGCTAAATTTTCCAGTAAAGATTTTTATTAAAGCATAAGCAACAAAGGATAAAGCGATACCGTTACTAATACTGTAAGTAAGGGGCATAGCTATCATTGCTAACACTGCAGGAGCCGACTCTGCTATATCATCCCATTTAATATCTGTAATATTTCTTACAAATAAAACTGAAACATAGAGTAAAGCAGCACCATCAATTTCCTTAGGCAAACTAGTTGCAAGTGGAGATAAAAATAAGCAAGCTAAGAATAAAACTCCAATAACTACTGAAGTCATTCCTGTTCTTCCACCTTCTTTTACACCCGCACCTGACTCAACATAACTTGTTACAGTCGTAGTCCCCATTAACGCACCAGCTACCGTTCCAACACTGTCAGCCATCATAGCTTTATCAATATCTTTTATTTTTCCATTGCTGCCAACTTTTCCAGCAACGTTTGCTACAGAAGTTAAAGTACCCGCTGTATCAAAAAAATCGATAAACAATAAAGTAAAAATAACCGTAGACATTCCGGCTGTAAACGCAGCACCAAGATCAAAATCAAACAAGTAAGTCATGGAAGGAGGAGCGCTTGCCAGACCATTAAATTTAGCTAAACCAGCTGCCCAAGCAATAATACTGAAAACTAATATTCCAATAATAATGTTACCTTTGACATTTAGTTTTTCTAAAACAATCATGCTAACGAAAGCAAGACATCCTAAAAGAACCAAAGGATTTTTCATGTCTCCAATTGTAACTAATGTTACAGGGTGATCTGCAACCACACCCATAATTTCAAGCCCAATAATTGCTAAAAATAATCCGATACCGGCTCCAATTCCAAGCTTTAAACTTTTAGGAATTGAATTGATTAACCAGGCTCTGACCGGTGTTAAAGATATAATTAAAAACAATACTCCGGCAACTAATACTCCACCCAAAGCTTGTTGAGGTGTATAACCCATGCCGCCAACAACACCGAAAGCAACAAAAGCATTGATACCCATGCCTGGTGCAAGACCAATTGGCCAAGTTTTTCCGTAAAAACCCATAATGAAACAGGCTATCGCGGTCGCTACAATGGTTGCTGTAAATACAGCACCAAAATCAAAAAATCCTTTTTCCGGTCCAGCGAATTCGCCAGAAAGAATAAAAGGATTTAAAAACATTATGTAAGCCATTGTTAAAAACGTAGTAACACCAGCTAACACTTCAGTTTTATAAGTCGTTTTATTTTTTTTATAGTCGAAATATTTATTAAACATATAGAATCTCCTTTTTATTTCTAAATACCGTAATTTTTTTATAAAATCTTTTGTAATACAGGGAAAGCACAACAAAAAGTAATGTTTCTGTTTATAACATTACATGATATTCTACAGTTAGTTGAAAATGATAAAAAATTGCAATTTTTTTTTTCTAATCTTGTTTTTACTGACTTTGATTAGTTGTCAAACCATAAGCACCAAAGTAGATGAAGCCACTCAAAAAGAAAAGCAAGAACTAAGTAAGTGGATAGGAAAAACCGAGACACAATTGACCTCTTCTTTAGGAAAACCCGATAGAATTGATTTTGAAAACACGGGAAATAGAAACTATGTATATCTTAGCAAAAAATTAAAAATAAAATGTGAAAGAAAATTTGAGATTAATCGAAGCAATGTGGTATTAGGATTTAGCAGCAAGAACTGTTTTTAAGCATGCCAACTATAGAATCTAAAAGTCAACTTGTAGAGTACTTTACCAAGGGAATAAAAAAACAAGACCAGTTGTTAATTGGTGTTGAGCACGAAAAATTTTTATTTTTTGGAAAAGAAAAAAAAAGAGTTGATTATGAACAAATTAAAAAAATTTTTAAAAATCTGGAAACTTTTGGCTGGGAACCTGTCACTGAAAATAAAAATACAATTGGGCTAAAAAGAAACAGACAACAAATTACAACTGAGCCAGGATTACAATATGAACTTTCAGGAGCTCCATTAAAAAATATTCATTTAGTTTGTAGTGAAAGCTCAACTCATTTTAATGAGATTAAAGCAGCTTCAAAAGATTTAGATATCAGCACAGCTTCTATAGGATTTGATCCATTTAATAATTTAAATGAGATTCCTAGGAATCCCAAGGAACGATATCAAATTATGACGAAAGAAATGCCAAAAGGTGGAGAGTTAAGTTTACAGATGATGTATCAAACATCAGGTATTCAAATTAATTATGATTATACCTCAGAAAAAGATTTTGAAAAAAAATTTAAAGTTGGAAATTATTTAACACCATTAACTATTGCGCTTTTTGCAAATTCACCTTTTGCCAATAAAAAATTTACTGGATATCTTTCTTATAGAAATAAAGTTTGGCAAGAAACTGCACGAGGTGGAATTATGCCTATAACTTTTGAAGATTTAAACTTTGAAAAATATTTGGACCATGCAATAAATTATTCCTTACTTTTTGTTGTGCATGAAGGAAAATATATCAAACCAAACGGTCAAACATTCAAAGACTTTATGGAGGGAAAATTTGAACCTCTCAAAGGAGTCAAAGCAACCATTAAAGATTTTGAAACACATTTAGCGACTATTTTTACTGAAGTTAGACTCAAACAATTTATAGAAGTTAGATCTATTGATACGTGCGACTGGGGATGTATCTGTAATGGGCCAGCTTTTTTCACTGGACTTCTTTATGGCGCACTAGACGAAACCTACGATGTTATTAGATTTTGGAAAAAAGAAGATGTTATGGAAGCTTATTTGCAGTCTCCTAAAAAAGGCTTAGAGATTGAGCTTGGGGGAAAAAAATTACATCAATGGGGAAAAATATTTTTAGATATTGCAAAATCTGGTTTAATTAAAAGAAAAGAACTAAATTCAAGCGGTAAAGATGAAACGATATACCTAAAACATTTAGAGGATATCATTGATAGAAAAACTAATAGAGCTCAGTTACTATTAGAACAATTTAACAAACAAGGTGATTTAAATTTTTTTAATAATGCAAAAGAAGATTTTAGCTATTCAGGGCTCTAGTTTAAAAAAAGTAAACATAGAAACCGATACAACTTTATTTTTAGCTTTAGAAGCTCAAAAAAGAGGTTATCAAATCTATTATTACGAGCCGCAGAACTTAAGTTTTATAGATGGAAAAGTTACTGTAAAATGTTTTCAATTAACTTTTTTTAAAGAAACTAAAAAGTTTTATAAAATTACTAAGAGGTTAAACTTTGATCTTTCTAAAGCAAAAGTCTTATTGATAAGAAATGAACCACCGTTTAATCAACAATATATTAATACTACTTTTATTCTAGAGCATATTTCTAAAAAAGTTAAAATTATTAATCATCCAAAATCCATTCGAGAAGTTCCTGAAAAACTTTTTTCTATACAGCTAATTAAATATATGCCCTCAACACTAATAAGTGAAAATATAGAAGAGATTAAAATTTTTTTTAAAAAACACAAAAAAATAATCATAAAACCCATCAATGGCTACAGTGGCAATGAAGTGATTCTACTAAAAAAATTTAATAATAAAATAATTGATAAATATTTAAAAAAACATAATCACGTGATATTTCAAAAATTTTTACCTCAAATCTCCAAGGGAGATAGAAGGGTATTTATTATTAATGGAAAAATTAAAGGTTCAATTTCAAGAGTGCCAAAACAATATAGTATCTTATCGAACATGAGCAAAGGAGCAATTGCTCAAATTAATAAACTTTCGAACAGGCAGATAAAAATTAGCAAAGAAGTAGCAAATTTATTAAATAAAGATAATATTTATTTTGCAGGAGTTGACTTTGTACAGGATAAATTAATTGGAGATATTAATGTAACGAGTCCAACAGGACTTACTACTTATTACAAATTGACTGGAAAAAACTTGGCTAAATATTTTTGGGATAATATTTAATTATTCAATGTATAAGCCAGACTCTATATCGGAGTCTATACCTTGAAGATCATTTAAACCTTTTTTCAATATTTCAGAAATACCTTGATCAGAACTCCATGATGCAAAACGTAAAGGCTTATTAAATATTTTTGGAAAAATATGGTGAAATTTTTTACTTTTACTAATGAGCCAAATAAAATCTATATTATTATCTAATGACCATTTAATTATTAAAGAATAAAGCTTATCTTCCTCAGAATAATCTGTGTAATAAGTAAATAAAATATTAAGTCTTTTAATATTCTTAGCATTATAAATATGAACTATTGCAAAGTTATTATTATATTTAAAAAAATAAATATCTTTTTTATAAGGACATTGGTTGAGTCTCCAATCAAACCATTTTTCATTTCTATTAATATGAGCAAAATCTGGATTATGTGATTCTTTTTTTAAATTAAATGAATCTTCTAAAATCTTTAAATTATTTGAGATTGTGTAAGGTTTAATAGACTCGCTAGATTTATATTTTTTTTTAAAAAAAAATTTTAAAGGTGCGTTAAGAAAATCTACATTTAGGTTTTTAATTACTGGCAAGAAATTAAAAAAATTAATTGGTCTAGCAAGTCTTTTTGATTCATGGTTTTCACTCCAGCCAAGTTTTTTAAGCACTCTCAAAGAATAAGGACTGCATATAGCCATTTGATTAGGGCAAATTTTCATCCACTCTTTACACAAAAGTTTACCCAATCCCTTTCCCATAAATTTAGGTAAAACCGCATAATCTTGAAACCAAATCGCTTTAATTTTTTTACCAGATATTAGCATCTCATTAGGCAGATAAGCTGCTTGACCAATTATTTCATCCTGTAAGGTTAGTATTATGGGTTCAGAATTATTAAGATCAAATCTGTACCACCACTGCCAATTTTCAGTTAAGCTTTTATATCTTCCTGGATAAACTTTTTTATAAAAAACTGAAAGTTGTTCTTTACTTACTTCAGAAATTTTTAGAACTTTACATTTTTCTAAAAAAGCATCTTTAGAATGCATCTATACCTGTTTGTAATTTACCTAAAATTAGTGCGTGCGTATCTTCTGTGCCATCATAAGTATTTACAGTTTCTAAATTTACTAGGTGTCTAATGATATGATGTTCATCTAAAATTCCATTACCTCCAAGCATATCCCTCGCATCTCTGACAATATCAAGAGCTTTGCGACAGTTGTTTCTTTTCAACATACTAATTGCTATTTTTAAGTCTTTACCTTTATCCATTTGCCGCCCAACAAGAATACAAGAACTAAATCCAAGCGCTACTTCTGTAAGCATATTTGCTAATTTTTTTTGTACAAGTTGTCGAGAAGCTAAAGACCTTCCATTTATAATTCTTTTTTCAGTATAATCTTTAGCAATATGCCAGCATGTTTCAGCTGCTCCCATTGCACCCCATGCAATTCCATACCTTGCTTTATTAATGCAAGAGTAAACTGATTTCCAGCCTTCTGTATAAGGTAGAATGCTATCTTTCGACACCTTAACATCTTTAAGAAAAATTTTTCCAGCTTGAGCAATTTTAATGCTAGCTTTTTCTATTTTAGATGTAGTTAATCCCTTTAGCTGTTTATCTAAAATAAAACCATGCACATTTTTATTTTTGTCATATGCCCAAATAATAAAAACATCTGCTATAGGAGCATTAGTTATCCAATTTTTAGAACCATTTAGAACATAGCCATCTGAAACTTCTTCAAAATTAGTTTCCATAGCAGAAGGATTGGACCCAGTAATACTCTCAGTTAATCCAAAGCAACCAATTAAATTTCCCTTTATAAGCTCAGGAATGTATTTTTTTTTCTGCTCTTCGGAACCAAAAGTAAATATGGGGTAAATCACTAGTGAAGATTGCACTGAAATTGCAGAACGATAACTGCTATCGATAGATTCTAATTCTTTAGCTACTAGACCATAAGCTACACTTGATACATTTGCTGAACCATATCCTTTTATAGTGTTACCAAGAAATCCTAAAGAACCTAAATCTGGATAAAATGTTTTATCAAAAAAACTTTTATTATTACATTCAATTACTTTAGGTAAGAGTTTATTTTGACAATAATCTCTTATTTTTACCCTTAAAGATTTTTCTTCCTCTGTTAAAAGTTCTTCTAAATAGAGGGGATCTTTCCAACTGTTTTGTTCTTTTTTCATTAATTTTTATTAGCTATTTGTCTTAGTAAATATTTTTGTGTTTTTCCAGTAGAAGTCTTGTTTATTCTGCCGAATATAATCTTTTTTGGCAACTTAAATCCAGCCGTATTCTTTTTACAAAATTCTATAATTTTTGTTTGATTTAAAGAGGAACTCTTCTTCAATTCAACAAAAGCACAAGGAACCTCTCCCCATTTTTCATCCTTTTTGGCTACAACAGCTGCGTCAATAATATCGGGATGTTTAAACAAAATATTCTCTACTTCGATGGAGCTAATATTTTCTCCACCAGAGATTATAATATCTTTAGATCTATCTTTTAGTTGAATATAATTATTCTTATGAACAACAGCAATATCACCAGTGTGTAACCACCCCTGTTTAAATATTTTGCGTGAAGACTTGTCGTCTCTAAAGTAACCCATCATAACAGTATTACCTCTCATGCAAACCTCACCTAATTCTTTGCCGTTTTGTTTAACTCTTTTTTTTGTCTTTTCGTTTACAACTCTTAATTCAGAAAGACCAGGATATCTAACTCCTTGATAAGATTTTAATTCAGCTATTTTATCTTTTTTAAGATTTGCCCAATTTTTTTGCCATTCACATACTACTGCCGGACCATACACTTCAGTTAAACCATATGTGTGTGTAACATTAAAACCCAGTTCATCGATTTTTTTCAAAACTGAAGATGGTGGTGGAGCCGCCCCAGTCATGAGTTCAACTTGATTCTTTAATTTTATTTTCTCGGCAATCAACATATTGATAATTACAGTTGTTCCACACAAATATGAAACTTTAAATTTTTTAATTAATTCAAATATTTTTTTTGCTGTAACTTTTCTTAGACAAATATTAGTCCCTATTAATGCTGCAATCGTCCAGGGAAAGCACCAACCGTTACAATGAAACATTGGGAGCGTCCATAAATAAACTGGATTTTTTTTCATATTCCACACAAGTTGATTATTTATGGCATTTAAATAAGCACCTCTGTGATGAGTTACGACACCCTTGGGTCGTCCAGTCGTACCAGAGGTGTATGATATGCTTATAGGAAACCACTCGTCTTTAATTGTAAAATTAAAGTTTAAATTATTTACACTCCCTTTTTTTAAAAAGTTTTCATATGTTTCAAATTTTTCAAGATTATATGAAAATTTTTTATTATCTTTTATAATAATTATAGGAATTTTATGTTTACCAATTTTAAATGCCTTTTTTATTACTGACAAAAATTCTGTATCAACAAAAATCAACTTAGAATTTGAATGGCCAATTATGTAACTAATTGTATCTGCATCTAATCTTATATTAATTGTATTGATAACCGCTCCAACCATTGGTATTGCAAAATGAGACTCGTACAAAGCAACAGTGTTCGGAGCAATTATAGATACAGTATCGCCGTTTTTAATTTTTTTTTTTTTAAGAGCAGAAGCGAATAAGTTGCATCTTTGAAAAGTTTGTTTCCAGGTAAATTTTTTATCTTCACTTATTATAGATGTATAGTTTGGGAAAACATTTGCAGCCCTATCTAAAAAAGACACAGGAGATAATGGAGCAAAATTAGCTCTATTTTTTTTAAGCCCTATTCTAAAATTTTTTATACTCAGAGCACCACCTTTTTTTTGATCATTATTTAGATATATTATATAATATTCTATATGAAAAATTATATAAGCGAAAACACTGGAATTCTAATTCGTATAGATGACGTTTGTGAAAATATGGATTGGGAATTAATGAAAAAATTAGAGAAACTATTTGATGAGCACTCAATAAAACCTGTTTTAGGGGTAATACCAAACAATCAAGATAAAGAGTTTTTGTCTTTTTCAAGAAATGAAGATTTCTGGAATCAGGTTAGATCTTGGCAGGATAAAGGTTGGGAAATAGCCCAACATGGATACACACATATTTATGATAAGTTGTGTAAAAAAAAATCAGACTATTTTAATTATGGAGGTGGATCAGAGTTTTTTGGACATTCTCTAGAAACACAGATTTTAAGAATAAAAAAAGGGTTACAAAAATTTAAAGATGAAAAAGTAAAAATTAGAACTTTTTTTGCACCCAATCAAACCTACGATAAAAATACTTTTATTGCTTTAAAAGAATGTGGAATTTATGAAATTATAGATGGATATGGTTTAATGCCTTATACAGAAAATAAAATTAGTTTTGTACCACAACTATTTGAAAAAGTTTTTTTGTTACCTTTTGGCATTCAGTCAACCAAATTACATCTCCATCCTTGGAAAGAAGAAGATTTTTATAATTTTGAAAAATTTATAAAAAAAAATGTAAATAAAATAATTACTTATGACGATGCATTAAAAAAAATAAATAACAATTTATTTTATAAAATAATTAAAGAGTTAACAAAAATTACATTAAAATTTAAGCGTATTAGACTCAAGCAAGACTCAGAGTTTAACATTAAAGAAGCATAATAAAAAAATTCGTATATTTTTTTGACTTTAAGGTATGGACAATTTGTCAGCTAAAAAAGATTAAACATTTAGATTATAGTTTAAAATTAAGGAGATAATTATGGCTGGATACGCTATTTTTAATATAAATATTACTAATCCGGAAGCATACAAAGAATATGTTTCTAAGATAGTTGATCTTATTAAAAAATTTGATGGAGAGTATTTAGTGAAAGGAGGTGAATATAAAGTGATGGAAGGAGAGTGGAAACATCCTAGAACTGTTGTGATTAAATTTCCGACTTACGAAAGAGCTTTAGAGTGGTATAATTCTGAAGAATATAAACCTATTAAACCTATTCGATTAGCAAACTCAAAAGCTAATGGAATTATAATAAAAGGAGTTTAACGATGATAGAAAAATTTAATAATATTTTTTATTTAACAATTTACTTAGTCCATTTCGCTGGAACAGGGATGTACGCATTTCAAACACTTATAAACACAAAAAGGTTTATGAAAAAATTTGGAATTGATAAATCTGGAGCAGTAGCGATTAGATTTGCAGGTGCTTTTCTACTTGCTGTATTTCTAATGTCAGTTTACGTGGGATTTATTAGACCTGAAGGACTGATCGCAACTTGGGCTTTTTTCAATATTGTTTTTATTAATAATTTATGCATACTTTTATGTAATTATTATTCAATTAAAGTTGATAAAACTGGAGTGAGTAAAAAAACCGGCATGGAGCCAATATACGGGCCACTAGCTTTTACAATTATGAGCGCGATACTTTGTTATGGCCTAGCTGATAAAATTTATGTTTAATAATTAAGAAAGGAGGATGAAATGGCAAAAATGTACATTATGGGAAAATACACTGAAAAAGCTTATTTAGGTTTTCTTAAAGATCCAACGACAGATAGAAAAGCAGCAGTTGAAAAACTTACAAATGCAGCTGGAGGAAAAATGCTTTCCATGGATATTGTGAGAGGGCCATATGACTTTATAGTTGTTGCAGAAGTACCAAGCTTTGAAACTTTTGCTGCTATCAAATTAGCAGTTGAGTCATCTGGTGCAGTAAGGGATCTTACAGTACTTGAAGCAATGGATTTAACTGGCGCTGCTAAAAAAGCGGGTGAACTAACTGGAAATTATAAAGCACCAGGTCAATAAAATTTAATATACTTACGGGGATAAAATCTCCGCAGTTTTTATTTTAAGATTTTAGGTATTTAATTTATTTGTTATTTTCAAAGCAAACGCATAGTCAAAAGCTACTTCCTCTATAGCGGCATCTCTTCCGGATTTACCACCGTGTCCAGCATCCATTTCACATTTAAAAAGTAATAAATTATTATCTGTTTTCGTATCTCTAAGTTTTGCAGTGAATTTAGTAGGCTCATCAAAAAGAACCCTATTATCTGATAAACTTGTTGTAATAAGAATATGAGGGTAGTCCATTTTTTTTATATTATGGTAAGGAGAATAAGACATTATATATTTAAAGTGTTCGATATTTTCTTTTGCATTACCAAACTCATTAAATTCACCCGCAGTTAACGGCAATGAATGATCTAAATTAGTAGTTAAACTATCTACAAAAGGCACTGCCATTATCATTCCTAAAAATAGTTCAGGTGCTTCGTTAACAACGGCACCCATTAACAATCCACCAGCACTACCACCGTAACCTATAATTTTACCCTTGCCTGTATATTTTTGATCAATCAAATGTTTTGCGCAGGATATATAATCTTTAAAAGTATTTTTTTTATTAAGCATCTTACCTTCTTCCCAAAATTTCATCCCTCTTTCCATGCCGCCTCTAATATGAGCTGTGGCCCAGATAATATTTCTATTAATTAAACTTAAACGTGTTGTTGAGAAACTTGGTGAAATAGTATGACCATAACTTCCATATCCATATAATAAAAGATTAGCTGACCCATCTAACTTAGTATCCTTGTGGTAGGTAATTGTTATAGGAATTTTTCTTCCGTCATGAGCCAGGCAATTTACACGCTTAACAATATAATTATCTTGTTCGTAACCCGATGGAATTTCCAATTCTTTGAGAAGTTTTTTTTCTTTATTTGCTAAATTATATTCATATGTTCTTGTTGGTGTTTTAGGAGACTCATAACTAATTCTTATAGTATCTGTATTTCTATCTTTTTGTCCCAAACTCATGCCAGGACTTATAATCTCCTCATCAGATATTTTTAATTCTTTCTCTTCATTCGTTTTTAAATTTCTAACAAATAGTTTTGGAAGAGCATCGACTCTCTCAGATCTTACCATCCAATTATTCAATAAAACAAATCCTCCAATTAACACTTCATTTTTTGCAGGTATGAAATCTTCCCAATCGTTAATATCGTTATTCTTACATCTTAAAATTTTAAAATCTTTTGCATCCCGATTAGTATGCATCCAAAAATACCCTCCCCAACTATCAAGAGAGTATTCAACTCCCTCTTCTCTTTCTAAGATAAGTTTAGGCTCAGGTTTTTTTTCATCTTTATTAAAATAATAAAGTTCTGAAGTTGTATGTTCAGAAGTTGAAATAAAATAAAATTTTTCATCAGAGCTTGTGCCTATGCCACAGGTAAAACGATCGTCTTGTTCTTCAAAAATTAATATATCCTCCTTAATATTTGTTCCAATTTTATGTCTAAAGATTTGTCTTGGCCTGTGGAACTTATCTAGTTTAGAATAAAAAAAATATTGATCGTCATAAGACCAAGTAATTCCACCCGCGGTATCCGGTATAGGTTCTTCAATAATTTTATTATCAGAAATTCTTCTTACAAAGATTGTAAAATATTCACTTCCTTTATCGTCAATTGAATAAGCTAAAAATTCATCATTGTGTGAAACCGCAACATCCCCCGCGCTAAAGAACTTTTTTCCCTTGGCTTCAATATCGCCATCCCAATAAGTTTCAATTTGATTATCTCCAATTTTTCTTCTTAATTTTTTAGAGTAATTTCCTTCTTTTGTTACTTTAGTCCAGTATTCATACTTTTTATCTTTATAAGGCAAACTTTCATCATCTAATTTAATTCTTGATTTAATTTCATCGAAAAGTTTTTTTTGTAATGGTTTGGTATCTTCTAGCTGTTTCTGAGTATAAGCATTTTCTTCATCCAGGTATTTTTTAACTTCTGGAAGAAGTTTAGATCCATCTTTTAAAACCTCTAGAATATTTTCTTGATGTACCCAAGAAAAGTCATCCTCCCAGCTTATACTGTGACAAGTTTTTATAGTCGGTTGTTTACGTAATTTTGGTATATTCATTAAAGTGAAAATTATTATATGAATTTGTTTTTAGTTGGAACCATCATATTTGTCCTTGTCTATTTAGTCTTAAATTGGTTTGTTAAAACCAGCAGTAAAGCTATAGCAAAAGTGACAAAAAAATTTATTTTGATCTTATCATTAGTATTGGCTGTTTTATTGGCGTACGCAGGAAAATTTTTATTTTCTCTTCCATTAGTTTTAATATTTCTAAACGCCTTAAAGATTAAGGGCCTTTCTACTTTCCAGATATTTCAATTATGGCGTCTTATTCAATACCTCAGGAGCACTGGAAGATTCTCCTTTGGTTCAAAAACGGGCGCACAAGTAAACACTATTACTATTAGTGAATCATATAAAATTTTAGGAATAAAAAAAGGATGTGGAAAAAATGAAGTAATAAAAGCTGCTACTAAATTACAAAAAAAAATTCATCCAGACATGAATAGAGATATGAACACAGAACGACTAAGTCAGCTAGTAAACGAAGCTAGAGATCAAATTTTAAAAGAAGATTTTAATTAGCTTAAGATCTGTAGAGATTTATTCAAAACTTTTTCAAAACTTATTTTATTCTTTCCCAAAGTTTCATGTGTTGTGGTTTGTTCTGTTTCACCTTCTGGAACAATCACTGAAATATTTTTAGAATATTTTCCGTAAGCTTGAACTGGACTATCCATAAATAATGCTAAGCATTTTTTACCTAAAGCAGAAGCTATATGTAGCCACCCCGTATCATTGCCAATATAAATATCACAGTTTTTTATTATGGGTAAAGTTTCTGAAATAGATAAATCTTTAAAAGAAATACAATTATTTGCTAATGATGAACTTAAAAATTTTTTAAATAATTCTTCATCATTTCGACCCCCAGCTAAATAAAATTTACATGGCTTACTTTTATTCATATTTTCTGCAAGCTTAATGTAGTTCTCAATAGACCATCTTTTAGTAGGGCCACTGGCAGAAAAGCCAATACAAACATGTTTCAAATTATTATCAAACTTATATTTATTTTTAGCTTTGTCTATTTTATGTTGATTAAGAAATAAATTAGGTTGAATGAGAACATCTGCTTCAATAAATTTTTCAGTAAAATTTTTAGCTGTAAGTACAATATTATCTTTTCTAATAAAAAGGGGATATTGATTTATAGACTTTATCTCAGCTAATTTTGCAAGAAAGAAAAATCTTAATGAGCCGTTAAAGATAAAAATTTTGTCAAATTTTTTCCCTTTAATTTCTCTTGCAAGTCTAAAGAAACCCACCAACCCATTATGCCTGCCAGAGCCATCTTTATTTATATCTAAATTAATTATTTCTCCTACACACTCATCGTCAGCGCAAAGATCCTCTGCTTTTGAACTTTTTTTTACTAGTAGTGAAACTTTAGATTGAAATTTTTTGGATATGGCGTGAATATAGGGCAGGAAGATAATCATATCTCCTATTCCCATTCTTTGCTGAATAACTAAAACTTTCATATTTGCTAATTTATACTAATATAACTTAGTAAAAAAAATTGGTAAAAATATGATTAAAAATGGAGTTTATGCTGCTGGATTAAGTATACTTAATAGCGATAAATCCCTAGATATAAACTCAACAATCAATCACGCTGAGTCTGTGATTAAAAAGGGTTTACATGGTGTTTTTTTTTTTGGATCAACAGGACAAAGCCAATTACTATCTATTTCAGAAAAGAAGGATCTTATTTCTAAAACAGCCACTAGTAAGTTTAAAGATCAATTTTATTTTGGAACTGGCACCAATTCTCTGAAAGAAAACCTAGATCTAATACGCTACAGCATGGAGTTTGGTTATCAAACTTTTTTAATTATGCCACCTGCATACTATAAAGGTAATACCGATAAGGGTATTTATAATTTTTACGCAGAGATTGTTAAGCAAGTTCCTAAAATAAAAATTATTTTATACAATTTTGAAAAACTAAGTGGATACTTGTTTAGTGCTGACGTAGTAAAAAATTTAGTGAAAGATTTTCCAAAACAAATAGTTGGCTGCAAAGACTCAAGCTATAATCTTTTTGAGACTCTAAAAATTCCTAACTTTAAAATGTTTCCAGGTTCAGAGGCAAAACTATTGAAAGGACTAGAGCTTGGTTGTAGTGGCTGCATTTCAGCTGTAACTAATGTTACTCATTCTTTAACGAGAAAAGTTTTTGATGATTTTGAAAAAAATACACAACAAACAATGAATAAAAAAATAATTCAAGTTAGAGAAACTTTTGACGAATACCCTCTTATTTCTGCTCTACATTCATTTTTGTCAACAGAAGATAAAAAATATCAAAATATTCTACCCCCTTTAACTTTGCTCGACACTAACTCTGAAGATGAATTACTAAACAAATTAAAAGAATTAGACTTTATTCCTTCAAAAAATATTGCTGCTTAAAAGAGACTATATTTATAGATAACTTACTGTTATTAATTAAATCTTTAAAATGAAAAAAAAGAAAAAAAAATCAA